>JAESGM010000086.1_pt1 | contig 267683 bp, 239 predicted proteins | sample 9269721 | NCBI WGS metagenome assembly JAESGM01 (sample SAMN15720920, study PRJNA650825) | algae metagenome | isolation source: Komarekiella atlantica HA4396-MV6 and co-occurring heterotrophs from... | place: USA: Theobald House, Kauai, HI | collected 2009-07-29
TGGACGGCCCGCTTCCGTCGCCTCGCCGTGCGGTACGAACGCCTGGTCGCGATGCACCGCGCGTTCCTGCACCTCGCCTGTGCCCTGATCTGCTTCAACTACCTACGGCGGTTGTGAAACCGTCTCTTAGCGCACGTAGTAGACGTAGCTCTCGAGCTGCTGGATGGTCGCCTGCCGCTCGGCGACCTCGTAGGCCAGCACGTCGCCCGCGCTCACCAGCCCGACCAGCCCGGACGGGCCGACCACGGGGAGGTGGCGGATGCGGCGGTCGCTCATCGTCGTCCGGCACGCCTCGAGCGGCGCGTCGGGGGTCACGGTGATCACGGGGCTCGTCATCACGTCGCGCACGTGCGTCGTCGACGGGTCGAGCTGGACGGCCACGACGCGGCGCAGCACGTCGCGCTCGGTGAAGATCCCCTCGAGCCGCCCCTCGTCGTCGACCACCATGACGCCCCCGATGCCGCGCCCCACCATCAGGGTGCTGGCGTCGAGGACCGTGGTGGCGCCGGTGACGGTGACGACCTCGCCGTGCTTGCGCGCGAGCAGATCGCGGACGCTGGCCATGACGCGACACTCCGGCGGGGCGGGATGACCGCGGCCGGCCCCCTCGCCCCGTGGGGGAGGCCGGCGTGTGATGACGAGTGCGCGGCGGGAGCGGGTGGTTCCGTCGCGGAGGCGCACCCGGCTTTCGCCCGGTCCACTTCCTGCCCTGCACGTGCCGCCCCCCCGACCTCAAGGAGACCGCACATGCGCTGGGACCCCGGAGCCGACCGCTCGAACCTCGAGGACCGCCGCGGCAGTCCGCTGCAAGCCGGGGGCGGGGGGGGCGGCATGCTGATCGGCCTCCTCGCCTCGATCGTGGGACGCCGCTTCGGGATCGTCGGCGTGCTGGTGGTGCTGGTGGTCGGCGCGCTGTTCAGCGGCGGCCTGTTCTCGGGGGGCGGGACCACGACCGCCCCCGCCGCCGGCGAGGTCGCGCGCGCGGGCGCGCCGGTCCAGCAGTCGGCCGAGGAGGCGCGGCTGGTGGATTTCGTGACCTTCGTGCTCAACGACGCGCAGGACGAGTGGGAGCGGCTCCTCCCGCAGGCCGCGGGCACCGCGTACCGCGACGCCCGCCTCGTGCTCTTCCGCGAGGGGGTGCGCACGGGCTGCGGGGACGCGCCGAGCGCGGTCGGCCCGTTCTACTGCCCGGCGGACGAGCGCGTCTACATCGACCTGTCCTTCTACGACGAGCTGTCGCGCCGCTACGGCGCGCCCGGCGACTTCGCGCAGGCCTACGTGCTGGCGCACGAGATCGGGCACCACGTGCAGCACGTGCTCGGCACCGACGCGCGCGTCCGCGAGCTGCAGGAGCGCCGCCCCGAGCAGCAGAACCAGCTCTCGGTGCGCATGGAGCTGCAGGCCGACTGCTACGCCGGCGTGTGGGCGAACACGGTGCGCGGCGAGGGGCGCCTCGAGACCGGCGACGCGCAGGAGGCGCTGGCCGCCGCGAGCGCCGTCGGCGACGACCGGCTGCAGCAGCGCGGGCGCGGCTCGGTGAACCCGGACTCGTTCACGCACGGCACGGCGGAGCAGCGGGCGCGCTGGTTCCAGCGCGGGTTCCAGAGCGGGGACCCGCGGAGCTGTGACACGTTCGCGGGCGGGATCTGAGGAAGGTCTACTGAAAAGCAGGGGGGGGAATGAAAATCTGAGAACTGCTCTGACAGGGCGCGGATGAGCCGGTAGCTCCAGGCTGAAGCCTCCTCCGCGCCCTTTCCGAGCAGTTCTCAGATTTTCATCCCCCCCTGCTTTTCAGTTGCCCTTTTAGGTTGCACCAGTGCCGTCGCTCCGACCCGTTCCCGCTGTCCGCCCGCTCACCGCGCTCGCCGTCCTGCTGGCCGCCGCGTGCGGCGACCCCGCGGCGCCGCGCTGCACGATCGCCCTCGAGCGCTTCCCGAACGACGTCGTCGTCGCCGGCACGCAGCGGCGCGCGGTCGCGCGCACGACCTGCGACCGCGGCACGCCCAGCGTGCGCTGGTCGGTGAGCGACACCGCCGTCGCGACCGTCGACGCCACGGGGCTCGTCACCGGGCGCGCGCCGGGGATCGCCGACCTGATCGCGGAGACCGGGGGGGCGGGGGGCGTGCGCGCGACCGTCCGCTTCGGCGTCGCGCCGCCGTACGTCGTCGTGCTCTCCCCGCGCCGCATCGACGTGCTGCCGCGCGGGCGCGTGCCGCTCAACCTGAGCGTCGTCCCCACCGACTTCCTCCCGGCGGGCTTCCCGAACGACGTCGACGTCGCAACGACGGACAGCTGCGTCGCGATCGTCGACGCGCAGGGGTTCGTCGCCGCGGGGCGCGCCGGAACGGCCACGATCACCGTGCGCCTGCGCGCCGCGCCGGGGGTGCGCGACACCGCGGGCGTCGTCGTGGGCGTCCCGGTCGCGGCGCGCACCTTCGTCGCCCGCCTCACCGACGCGTCGGGCGCGGACGCCGACCCGCGCGCGCTGCGGGGGCGCGTCACGGTGCTCGTCAACACGCTCTACCCGGCCACCGGCGGACGCCTCGAGGTCCGACTCGGCGGGCGCGTGGCGGGGACGGTGCTGCTGGCGCCGCCGACCTCCGGGATAGCGGGACCCGTGCGCCTCCCGGTCACGATCGAGACCGCGGCGCGCGACGCCGCCGGCGCGCCACGCTTCCCCGACGGCGCGCAGACGCTCGAGGCGGTGCTCGTCGTTCCCGACGTCCCCGGGCTCCCCGGGTGCCCCGCGGTGAACCTCGGCGACCGCGACGCGCAGCCCGTGACGCTGGCCAACGGCTGACGCGCGCGGCGGGCGGTCAGCCGCGCCGCGCGCGCAGCTGGCCGAGCGAGAGCACCACCCACCCCGCGCCGACGAAGGGGAGCAGGTAGACGAGGTGCCCGACGACGCCGAGGGCGAGCGCCTGCTCGCGCGGCACGCCGAGGGCCGTGTAGGCGAGCAGCGCCGCCCCCTCGTAGACGCCGAGGTTCCCCGGCGACGCCGGGATCGCCGAGGCGAGGTTGGTCGCCGCCAGCGCCAGCACCGCGCTCCCCGGTCGCGGCGCGACGCCGAACGCGCGCTCCACCGCCGTCCACCCCCCGGCCTCGGCGACCTTCATCAGCAGCCCGCTGGCGACGGCGAGCGCGAGGCGGCGCGGCGACCGCAGCGCGTCGAGCGCCGCCGCCCACGACGCGAGGAAGGCCCGCGCGCGCGCCCACGCGCCCGCGTCGCGCGCCGCGTCGCGCGCCGCGTCGCGCCCGTCGCCCTGCGCCGGCCGGTCGCCGCGCGCCGCCCACGCCGCCCAGCACAGCCCGAGCGCGAGCACGGCCAGCACGGCGCCCAGCGCCGCCGCGGCGCGCCGCATCCACGGCGGGAGCGGCGCCACCTGCGCGGCGACGAAGAGCGTCGTCAACTTCGCCAGCGCCTCGATGAGCGAGTGCTGCGCCAGCACCGAGAGCGCCGCCGCCGTCCCCGCGCCGCCGCGTTCCGCGAGGACCGCGACACCGGTCGCCTGTCCCAAGAAAGCGGGGATCGTGTTCTGCGCCGCCGCCGTGATCGCCTGCACCTCGAACACGCGCCCGAAGCGCGCGCGCGCCGGTGCGGGGAGCAGGAGCCACGTCTGCCACGCCCAGAGCGCCACCACGCCGAGGTGGCACGTCGCGGCGACCGCGAGCCAGGGGAGCCGCGCCCGCGACGCCGCGGCCAGCGTCTCGCGCCACCCCACCGCGCGCAGCGCGAACACCACCAGCAGCGTCGCCACCAGCCACGCCGCCAGCGCGACCGCGCGCCGCGCATTCGGCGAGAGCGTGCGCGCGCTCACGCGACGCCCGCCGACTCCACTCGCGCCGACGCGAGGCGCGCGGCCTCGCGCATGGTGACGAAGCGCGCGCCGCGCCGGGCGAAGAACGCGAGCACCGCGCGCGCGCACGCCAGCGCCGGCGCCCCGGTGGCGAAGCGGCAGTCGAGCCGCAGGTCGGTGCCGCGCCAATCGACGAACTCCCACGGGTGCACGAACAGCACGACCGGGCTGGCGAGCCGCGCCAGCCACGCCTCGCGCACCGCGCGCGGCAGCCGCAGCGCCGACGACGTCACCGACGCCGGGATGCGCGTCAGCCGCGTGGGCGCGGGGCGCCGCCGGTCGCGCCAGTACGGCGCCTTGTACTTGGCGTGCGACGAGTCGAGCGCGTACCCGGCCTCCTCCAGCAGCGACAGGCAGGCGTCGGGGAGGACGAGGTTCGGCGCGCGGAAGCCGTCCACCGGCGCGAAGCGGCGCAGTACCGTACTCGACGCCGCGATCTCGTCGCGCGCCTCGCCGGCGCTCATCTCGGTGAAGCGGCGGTGCGTGTGCCCGTGGCACCCCAGCTCGTGCCCCGCACCGACGATCGCGCGCATCGCGTCGGGGTAGCGCTCCGCCACCTCGCCCGTGCTGAAGAACGTCGCCGGCACGCCCGCCTCGCGCAGCACGGCGAGCAGCGGCGCGGTGCCCTCCTCCACGCCGCGGTGCGTGTCGCTGCGGTACGGGGGGCAGTCGGGTTCGTAGTCGACGGTGAAGCAGACGAGCGGCGGGGGCATGCGGGGGCGGTCGGGCGTGCGCGTGCGTCGTCGCGGCGCATCGTGGGCGCGCGGGTGCCCGCGGAACGCGGGCCGGTCGGAGCGCGGGGCGAGTCCCACGCGTGGCCCGGCAGCGCGCCCGGCGCACCCGACGTATCCTACGAGCTTCCGCCCCCGAGGTGCACCTGGCCCCGCGGGGACCCGCTCCGCGCCCCGCGCCCCGCGCTCGGCATGCCCCCACGTCTCCGGTCGTTCGCGACGCCGATCCTGGCGGCCGCGATGGTCGCCCCCGCCCTCGCCTCCGCGCAGCACGCCCTCGCCACCGCCCCCGGCGCCGCCTACGACCCCGCCGTCCCCACCCCGCAGTCGGTCCTCGGCTACGCGCTGGGCGACCGCTTCACCCCGCACCACCTCCTCACCCGCTACGTCGAGCGCGTCGCCGCCGCCAGCCGCCGCGTGCGCGTCGACACGCTCGGGCGCACCGCCGAGGGGCGCGAGGTGCTGCTGGTGGCCGTGACGAGCGAGGGGAACGCCGCGCGCCTGCGCGAGCTGCAGGCCGACGCGCGCCGCCTCGCCGACCCGGCGGCGCTCGCACCGGCCGAGCGGCGCGCGCTCGAGGCGCGCACGCCGACGGTCGTGTGGCTCGGCTACTCGGTGCACGGCAACGAGGCGTCGGGGGTCGAGGCGGGGCTCGGGATGCTCTACCAGCTGGCGGCTGGGCGCGACGCCGAGACGCAGGCGATCCTCGACAGCGCCGTCGTGCTCATCGACCCCGCGCAGAACCCCGACGGGCACGAGCGGCACGCGCAGGACGTGATGCGCGCACGCGGCGCGTTCGGCGTCCCCGACGCGCCGGCGGCGCTGGCGCAGCAGGGGAGTTGGCCGGGCGCGCGCGGGAGTCACTACTACTTCGACCTCAACCGCGACTGGTTCATCCAGTCGCACCCCGAGTCGCGGGCGCGCGTGGCCGGGTTCCTGTCGTGGATGCCGCACGTCGCGGTGGACGTGCACGAGATGGGGCCGAACAGCTCGTACTTCTTCGCGCCGCCGATGGAGCCGGTGAACCGCAACGTGCCCGGCGACGTGCGGAAGTGGTGGGACGTCTTCGCCGCCGCCAACGCCGCGGCGTTCGACCGCGAGGGGTGGGCGTACTTCCGGCGCGAGGGGTACGACGAGTTCTACCCGGGCTACGGCGTGTCGTGGCCGATCCTCACCGGCGCCACCGGGATGACGTTCGAGCAGGCGTCGAGCGGCGCCGGCGCCTACCGCCGCACCGACGGCGCCGTGATGACGCTGCGCGAGGCCGCGCGCCACCACTACGCCGCCGCCTGGGCGACCGCGCTCGCCGCCGCGCGCCGGCGCGCCGAGCGGGTGCGCGACTACGCCGAGTCGCGCCTCACGGCGGGGCGCGACGCCACGCGCGGCGGGATGCGCGCCGTGATCCTGGAGCGCGACGCCGAGGGGCGCGCCGACTCGCTGGCGGCGCAGCTGGCGCGCAACGCAGTCGTGCTGCGGCGCACCGCGGGCGCGCCCTCGCTCGCCGGCGCGACGGCGTATGCCGGCAACGCCCCCGGCGCCCCCCGCTTCGCGCGCGGGGCGTGGGTGGTCGACCTCGCGCAGCCGCAGGGGCGGCTCGCCCGCGCGCTGCTGGAGCCGGACGCGGAGCTCGACTCGACCTTCGTGCGCGAGGAGCTGGCGCGCCGCGCCGCCGGGCAGGCGGACCGCTTCTACGACATGACGGCGTGGGCGCTGCCGTACGCCTGGCGCGTGCGCGCGTGGGCGACGCCGAACGCGGTGGCCGGCGCCGAGCCGGCGACCGTGGACGCACCGGCCGGACCCGCGCGCACGGCCGCGCCCGCGCGCGCGACCTACGCCTACGCCGTCGCGCCGGGGAGCGAGGCGGCAGTGCGCTGGCTGGCCGGCGTGCTCGCCGACTCGGTGCGCGTCTGGCACGCGCCCAACGCCTTCCGCGTGGGCGACGCGAGCTTCCCGCGCGGCGCCTTCGTGGTGCGCGTCGGCGCCAACGACACGACCGTGCACGCGGCGGTCGCGCGCCGCGCCGCGGAGAGCGGCGCCGCCGTGGCCGCGCTGGGCACGGGGCTCGTCGACAGCGGGACGGACCTCGGCAGCGGCTCGGTGGTCCCGGTGCGCGCGCCGCGCCTCGCGCTGCTCGGCGGCGCGCCGGTGCAGGGGACCTCGTTCGGCTTCGCCTGGTTCGCGCTCGACCACCGCATCGGCTACCCGGCCACCGCGCTCGACGCGACCGCGGTCGCGGGCGGCGCGCTCGCCGACTTCGACGTGCTGGTGGTGCCCGGCGTGCAGGGTGCGGCGCTCGACCGCCTGCTCGGCGAGGGCGGGCGCGAGCGGCTCGCCGCGTGGGTGCGCGGCGGCGGCACGCTGGTCACGCTCGACGCGGGGACGGCGTGGCTCGCCGGCCAGTCGTGGGCGCGCTTCAAGCGCGATGCGCCCGCCGCCCCCGCTGACGGCGCCGCGCTCCCCGCCGACGTTCCTGGCGCGGCGGTCCGCGTCGTGGCCGACACGCTGTCGCCGCTGCTCGCCGGCGTCGACGCGCGCGAGCTGCCGGTGCTCTTGTTCGGCGACCGCGCGTACGCCGCGCCGCGCGACCTGCGCCCCGGCGAGGTCGTGCTGCGCCACGCGCCGGTGGAGCGCCTGCGCCTCGCCGGCTACCTCTGGCCCGAGGCGCCCGCGCGCGTCGCCGGTTCGCCCTACCTCTGGACCGAGCGCCTCGGCCAGGGGCGCCTGATCGCCTTCGCCGGCGACCCGAACTTCCGCGACCTCTGGCGCGGCCTCCTCCCCGTCTTCGCCAACGCCCTCTTCCTCGGCCGCACGTTCTGATGATCCGCGCTCCTCGCCCCGCGCTCACTCTCCTCACGATGGCGGCCGTGTCGGTGGCACCGGCCCCCGCCGCCGCGCAACACGCCCTCGCCCGCAACGAGACCGCCACCTACGACCCGGCCGTCCCCACGCCGCAGTCGGTGCTCGGCTACGAGCTCGGCGAGCGCTTCACCCCGCACCACCTGCTCGCGCGCTACGTCGAGCGCGTCGCGCTGGCGGCGCCGCAACGCGTGCGCCTCGACACCGTCGGCCGCACCTTCGAGGGGCGCGAGGTGCTGCGCGTCGTCGTCGCGGGCGAGGCCAACCGCCGCCGCCTCGACGAGATCCAGGGCGACGCGCGCCGCCAGGTCGATCCGCGCGCGCTCTCGGCGGCCGACCGCGGCGCGCTGGAGCAGCGGCTGCCGGCGATCGTCTGGCTCGGCTTCACCGTGCACGGCAACGAGGCGTCGGGCGCCGAGGCCGGGATGGGGGTGCTGTACCGGCTGGCCGCCGGGCGCGACGCCGAGACGCGGGCGGTGCTCGACAGCGTGGTCGTGCTCATCGACCCGCTGCAGAACCCGGACGGCCACGAGCGCCACGCGCAGGACGTGATGCGCCGCCGCACCGCGTTCGGCGCGCCGACCGACCCCGCGGCGACGATCCACAGCGGCTCGTGGCCCGGCCCGCGCGGGAGCCACTACTACTTCGACCTGAATCGCGACTGGTACACGCAGTCGCACCCCGAGACGCGGGCGCGCGTCGCCACCATGCTCGCCTGGATGCCGCACGTCGCCGCGGACCTGCACGAGATGGGGACGAACAGCACGTACTACTTCCCGCCGCCGGCCGACCCGGTCCACAAGCTGATGCCGCCGCGCGCGGTCGACGCGTGGAACGCCTTCGCCGCCGGCAACGCGGCCGCCTTCGACCGCAACGGGTGGGCGTACTTCCGCCGCGAGCGCTACGACGAGTTCTACCCCGGCTTCGGCGAGAGCTGGCCGCTGCTCGCCGGCGCGACGGGGATGACCTACGAGCAGGCGTCGAGCGCCGGCGGCGCGATCCGCCGCACCGACGGCACGGTGCTGACGCTGCAGGACGCGGCGGCGCACCACTACGCCGCGGCGTGGGCCACCCTCAAGGTCAGCGCCGCCACGCGCGCCGCGCGCGTGCGCGACCTGCTCGAGTCGCGCCTCAGCGCCTACACGGACGCGGTGCGCGGCGGCGCCGGCGGCCCGGGGCTGACGACGATCCGCAGCGTCGTCGTGCAGCGCGACGCGCAGGGGCGCGCCGACTCGCTGGCGGCGCAGCTGCTGGCCAACGGGATCCAGGTGCGGCAGGCGCGCGGCCCGCTCACACTGACGGACGCGACGCCGCTCTGGGCGGGGGGCGCGGGGACGGCGAACGTGCCGGCCGGCGCGTACGTGGTCGACCTGGCGCAGCCGCAGGGGCGGATGGCGCGCGCGCTGCTCGAGCCCGAGGCGGTGCTCGACTCGGCGTTCGTGCGCGAGGAGTTCGAGGCGCGCCGCACGGGGCAGCCGGACCGCTTCTACGACGTCACGGCGTGGGCGCTGCCGTACACCTGGCGCGTGCGCGCCTGGGCGGTGCGCGCGGGCGTGCCGGCGTCGGACAGCATCGCCACGCCGCGCGGCGCCAACGAGTCGGCGACGCGACCGGTGAGCGAGGCGCCGGCGGGCAGCTACGGCTACGCCTTCGCGCCGGGGAGCGAGGCGTCGCTGCGGATGCTCGCGGGGCTGCTCGCCGACTCGGTGCGCGTCTGGTTCGCGCCCAACGCGTTCGCCGTCGGCCCGTCGCGCTTTCCGCGCGGGGCGTTCGTGGTCCGCACCGGCGCCAACGACTCCTCGGTGCACGCCAAGGTTCGCCGCCGCGCCGCCGAGGCGAGTGCCGCGTACGCGCCGCTGACGACGGGGCTCGTCGACAGCGGGACGGACCTGGGGAGCGGCTCGGTGGTGCCGGTGCGCGCGCCGCGCGTCGCGCTGCTGGCCGGCGACGGCGTCGGCGGGCAGTCGTTCGGGTGGGCGTGGTACGCCTTCGACCAGCGCCTGCGCTACCCGACGACGGCGCTCGACGCGGGCGCGGTGGCGGGGGGCGCGCTGTCCCGCTTCGACGTGCTGGTCGTCCCCTCCTCGTCGGCGGGGGCGCTCGACCGCGCGCTCGGCGACGGGGGGCGCGAGCGCGTGCAGCAGTTCGTGCGCGGCGGCGGCGTGCTGGTGACGCTCGACGAGGCGACGGCGTGGCTGGCGACCGAGCGCACGGGGCTCGCGCGGCTGCGCACGCGCCGCGACTCCGCGCGCGCCGACGGCGAGCCGGGGGCGCCGCTCCCGCCGCGCATCCCGGGGGCCGCGGTGCGCGCGCTGGCGGACTCGCTGTCGCCGCTGCTCGCGGGCGTCGACGACCGCGAGTTCCCGGTGCTCGCCAACGGCGCCACGGTCTACCAGCCCCCGCGCGACGTGCGCCCGGGCGAGCTGGTCGCCCGCCTCGCGCCCGCGGCCCGCGTGCGCATCGCGGGCTTCTTCTGGCCCGAGTCGGCGCAGCGCATCGGCGGGTCGCCCTGGCTCTGGACGGAGCGCGTCGGGCAGGGGCGCGTGGTCGGCTTCGCCGGCGACCCGAACATGCGCGACCAGTGGCGGGGGCTGCTGCCGCTGTTCGCGAACGCCGTCTTCCTCGGCGGGACCTTCTGAAGGTCAACTGAAAAGCAGGGGGGATGAACATCTGAGAAGATCGGATGAAGATCTGATAGTGCGTACCGGGAGCGGAGATGGTCGCCGCCCCGCGGAGCCCCTCAGATCTTCATCCGATCTTCTCAGATGTTCATCCCCCCTTGCTTTTCTTGGTCTTGCAAGAGCCGGATCGCCCGTTCGTCGCCAAACGACCCGCAGCGCGCGACGTCTGACTCCGACCATGCCGCGTACACTCCCCGACGACTTGCAGCTCCGCCTGGCGACGCGCGACGACGTCGAGATGATCGCCCGGCACCGCGCCACCATGTGGGTCGACATGGGGCGCCTGCACGCCGACGCGGTGCCGACGATGGTCGCCGACACCGTCGCGCGGCTCGGGCCCGCGCTGGCCGAGGGGCGGTACGTGGGGTGGCTGCTCGCGCCGGCGGGGGAGCCGGGGCGCGTGGTCGCCGGGGCCGGGATCCTGCTGCGCGAGCAGCTGCCCTTTCCCGTCGAGGGCGGGCGCGCGGTGCGCCACGGCGAGCAGGGGCTGGTGCTCAACGTCTACACGGAGCCCGGGTGGCGCCGCCGCGGGCTCGCGGAGCGGCTCATGCGTGCGTTGCTGGCGTGGGCCGACGCGCGCGGGCTGTCGAGCGTCGTGCTGCACGCCTCCGACGAGGGGCGGCCGCTGTACGAGCGGCTCGGCTTCCGCGGCACCAACGAGATGCGCTGGGCCGGGTTCCCAACGCGCTGACTCGCGCGGCGGGTGACGCGGGGGCGGGCGGCCGGGTAGACCAGGAGGCCCGATCGAGGGACCCCGGTTCGCCCACGCCCCGCCCACGCATGCAGCACACACGCCCCCGTTCCGCGCTCGCGCTACTCGTCGCCGCCGGCGCGGCGTGCGGTGGCGCCTCCAACGTGTCGCCCGCCGCGGCGGTCGGCCCGGACGACGGGGGCGCGCGCCCGACCGTCACCGCCGGCCCGCTGTCGTTCCGCGCCACGACCGCGCTCGACGCGCAGCGCGTCTTCGGCGCGGAGGCCGAGCCGGTCGTCATCACCCGGGCGGTGATCCGCAACGACGGGCCGCTCGCGGCGGCGCTGGAGTACGGGGTCTGCAACGTCACGCTGCTGGCGCACCGCACGGCCGACCGCAGCGGCCCGCCGGCCTGGCGCTCCGACCGCGCGCGGCCGTGGGAGGGGACGTACGGCCGCGGGTGCCCGCAGCCACTCATCATGGCGCAGCTGGCCCCGGGCGATTCCGTGTTCCGCGAGTTCGAGGAGCGCACGCGCCTCGTCGAGTTGCTCGGCGACTCGCTCCCCGACGGCCGCTACTGGTTCACCGCGCAGGTCCGCCTCATCGCCCCGCGCCTCGTGCGCGACGTGGAGGCGGGGGCGCTCGACCTGTCGCTTGCGCGCCCGCCGATGCCCACCGAGCGCACGTACGAATTCATGACCTACCGCGCGGCGGGCGCGCCGCGCGCGGGGGGCGCGCGCGTGACCGTCACCGCCACGCTCACCCACGCCGGCGGCTCGCTGGTCACCTACCCGCGCGACTGCGTCGTGCGCGTCCTCGCGTTCCGCGACCGCGCGCGGCGTGACGCCGCCCCCCGCTCGGGTGCCGCGGACTGGCGGCAACCGCTCGACGGCTGCGCCGGCGGTACGACGCAGCTCACCCTCTCGGGCGGCGAGTCGCGCACCTTCACCGCCGACGCCGCGCTCCCGCCGGGGCGCTACTACCTCGCGGCGGTCGTGCGAGCGGAGGGGCGCGACCTCTACCTGTCGGCGGGCGAGGTCGACGTCGCGCGCTGAGGTGCCGCGGCGCCGGTCGGGACGTTAGTTGTGCAGGCGCGCCGCGGCCCACGCGCGGCGCGCCGACCCCGACCCGCGTCCTCATGCGTCGTCTGCTGCCGCTCGTCCCCCTGCTCGCCGCCGCGGGCTGCCAGTCGCTCCCCGGCCTCCGCCGCGAGCCGCCTCCGCCGCCCGGGCCCGACGCGCCCCCCGCGCTCGCCGCCATCGACTCGGCGCAGCTGCGGCGCGACCTGTTCGCGCTCGCCGGCGACGCGATGCGCGGGCGCGAGGCCGGCGAGGCCGACGAGCTGCGCGCCGCCGCCTGGACCGCCGAGCGGGCGCGCGAGGCCGGGCTCCTCCCGGCGGGGGAGGACGGGTCGTACTTCCAGTGGTTCCCGATGCGCCGCACCCGCGTCGCCGACGGCGCGCGCGTGGTGCTCGACGGCACGCCGCTCGACGTCTGGCGCGAGGCGGCGGTCGTCGCGCCGGCCGACGCGCAACTCGCGCAGCTGCCGCTGGTGTGGGTCGGCGCCGCGACCGGCCCGGCGCTCCGGCGCCAGGACCTGCGCGGGATGGCCGTCGCCGCGCAGCTCGTCGCGCCGGCGCGCCCGCCCGTGTCGTGGGTCTCGCTGCGCGAGTGGCGCTACGCCCGCGCCGCGATCGCCGAGCGCGTGGCGGCGCTCGCCGACGCGGGGGCGGCCGCGGTGATCCTGGTCGCCGACGACTCGACCGACGGCGCCTTCGCGTCGATGGTCCCCCAGATGCGGCGCGGCAGCTACGCGCTCGACAGCGCCGGCGCCGGGCGGCCGACCGCGCGCGTCCCGGCCGTGTGGGTGCGCGCCGCCGACGCCGCCCGCGTGCGCGGCGCCAAGCGCCTCACCCTGTCGCTGCGCGCCGAGAGCTTCGTCTACCCGAGCGCCAACGTCGTCGCCGTCGCCCCGGGGCGCGACTCGACGCTGCGCGGCGAGCACGTGCTGTTCAGCGGCCACCACGACCACGACGGCGAGCGCCACGTCGTGGAGGGCGACTCGATCTGGAACGGCGCCGACGACAACGCGACGGTGAGCGTCGCCATGCTCGCCATCGCCCGCGCCTGGACGCGCGCCCCCGGGCGCCGCTCCGCGCTCTTCGTCTGGCACGGCGCCGAGGAGCGCGGGCTGCTCGGCTCGCGCTGGTACGCCGCGCGCCCCACGGTGCCGAAGGGGTCGATCGTCGCGGTGCTCAACGGCGACATGATCGGCCGCAACCACCCCGACACCGCCGCGCTGCTCGGCAGCCAGCCGCCGCACCGCAACTCGGCGCCGCTCGTGCGCATGGCGCTCGACGCCAACGCGCGCGACACGCGCTTCGTCGTCGACTCGAGCTGGGACCGCCCGTCGCACCCCGAGGGATGGTACTTCCGCAGCGACCACCTGCCGTACGCCCGCGCCGGCATCCCGTCGCTCTTCTTCACGACGCTCCTCCACCCCGACTACCACACCCCGCGCGACGAGCCGTCGCGGATCGACGTCGCCAAGCTGGCGCGCATGACGCGGTGGATGTACGCGACCGGGTGGGCGGTGTCGGAAACGCCGCAGCGGCCGGGGGTGGACGCGGGGTTTCGGCTGGAGCGGTGAGCTTCAGAACGGCGAGCGAAGTGCTACGTGCGAGGAACGGCGTGCGAGGAAGGGCGTGCGAGGTGAGGCGACTGTCGCCGTTCCTCGCACGCCCTTCCTCGCACGCCGTTCCTCGCACGCCCTTACTCGCACGCCGTTATTCGCTCGCCGTCCCTCGCCCGCCTTCCCCTTTGTTCATCGCCTCCGACCGCACCCGCGCCATGATCTGCGCCAGCTCCCCTTCGTACTGCTGCCGCTCGTCGGGCGTCCACAGGTCGCGGTTCGCGGCCACGCGGATCGAGGCGAGCATCTCCTCCACCAGCTCGCGCAGGGCGGCGTTCCGGCGGCGTTCCGTGGGCGGGGTGGGAGTCGGCGAACCGGTCATGAGCAGGGGCGGCGGAGGGTGGGCGGACGCGACGGGCGCGACCGCGCCGCGAAGCTAACCGGCGCCCGCGCCGCCGACAGGGCCGTGCGGGGCGCACGTCGCGTGACAATGCGGTCATTCGCCGTGTTGATACCCGGGTGCCGCCACAATTCAAGTGTGTACCCGACCACGACGACACTCGCAGGAGCCCGATTCTCAGGGTCTCCTCCCCCGTCATGGTTCCCCGCCTCCCGTCCCCGCTCCGCGTCTACGCCATCGTGGCGCGCAGTCGCTGGCCCCGGTCCTACCAGGGCCGGGTGCTGGGCGTGGTCGTCGGCGCGGGCCTCCTGCCGCTGGCCGCGCTGGGCGCGCTGGCCGCGGCGGCGACCGAGGACGGGCGCCTCTCCGCCCGCGCCGCCCTCCTCGCCGCCGCCCTCGGCACCGCGGCCGGCGTGGCGCTCGCCGGCTGGCTCCTCGTCCGGCTGCTGGCGCCCGTGCGGCTCACCGCGACGGCGCTGCGCAACTACCTGACGCGGTACACCAAGCCGCGCCTCCCGACCGACTTCGGCGACGAGGCCGGGCGGCTCATGGCCGACGCGCAGCACGCGATCGACCGCCTCGACGAGGTCGTCGTGCACGCGGCCACGTACGACCGGCTCACCGGACTTCCGAACCGCATCCTCTTCCGCGACCAGGTCCGCCACGCGCTCGCCCAGTCGCGCCGCGACGGCCGCCCGGTCGCCGTCTGCATGCTCGACGTCGACGGCTTCACCAACGTGAACCTCTCGATGGGGCACCACGTCGGCGACTCGCTCCTCACCGCCGTCGCGCAGCGGCTGCAGGGCGTCGTGCGCGAGACCGACGTCGTCGCCCGCATGGACGGCGACGAGTTCGCGATCCTGTGCGGCGGCCCCGCGACCGCCGAGGGGCTCGACCTGCTGGCGCGCCGCCTCATCGAGGCCATGGCGCAGCCCTTCGCGGTGCCCGGGGGCCGCGAGGTCACGCTCGGCGTCAGCATCGGCATCACCGTCTTCCCCACCGACGACGGCGGCGTCGAGCAGCTGCTCGCCAACGCCACCACCGCGCAGTGCGACGTGCAGGCGGCCGGCGGCAACGGCTACCGCTTCTTCTCGACGGAGCTCAACGCGCGCCTCCAGCACCGCGTGGCCATCGAGGGCGACCTGCGGCGCGCGCTCGAGCGCGGCCAGCTGGCGCTGCACTACCAGCCGAAGGTCGACGTGCGCTCGGGGCGCGTGCGCGGCTTCGAGGCGCTGCTGCGCTGGCACCACCCCGAGCGCGGCACCATCCCGCCGGCCGACTTCATCGCGATCGCCGAGGAGACGGGGCTCATCGTCCCGATCGGCGAGTGGGTGCTGCGCGGCGTCTGCGCGCAGCTCGCCGAGTGGGGGGACGCCGGGCTGCCGCCCGTCCCCGTGTCGGCCAACCTCTCGGCGCGCCAGTTCAAGCACGCCGACCTCGTGGCCCTCGTGCGACGGGTCCTCGCCGAGACGCGCGTCGACCCCACGCTCCTCGAGCTCGAGGTCACCGAGTCGCTGCTGATGGAGGACGCCGCGCGCGCGGTCTGCACGCTGCAGGCGCTGCGCGACCAGGGCGTCGCCGTCTCGCTCGACGACTTCGGCACCGGCTACTCGTCGCTCGGCTACCTGACGCGCTTCCCGATCGACGCGATCAAGCTCGACAAGAGCTTCGTGCGCGACGTCGCCACCAACCGGCAGAACGGCGCGATCACGACCGCGGTGATCGACCTCGGGCACTCGCTCGGCCTCGACGTGGTCGCCGAGGGGGTGGAGACGCAGGAGCAGTTCGACTTCCTCGCGCAGCGCGCGTGCGACGTCGTGCAGGGCTTCCTCTTCGGCCGCGCCGTCCCCGCCGACGCGGTCCCCGGCGTGCTGGCGTCGCTCGGCGCGGTTCCGCGGGCGTCGGAGGTCGGGCCCGTCCCGGCGCGGCGCGGGGTGCGCGTGGTGGCCTGAGTGGTTCGGGTGGCCTGAGCGGCGCGCCCGCGCGGCTGGCCCGCGGCGTCCGGCGGCCGCATGCTTCGCGCATGACGACGCGCACGCACAGCACGCACACGCCCGCGGTCGACCCCGCCTTCGCCGAGCGTCTGGCCGCGGCGCGCACCGGCCACCCGCTCGCCCCGCGCCTGCGGGCGCGCACCGAGGCGTTCGCGCGCGCGCTGCTGGCCGCGCTCTTCCCCGCGCTGGCCGACGAGGCCCCGGCCTGCGCCGCCGCCGACGTGGCCGCCGAGCTGGCCGCGGTGCGCGCGCGACTCGTCGAGCTGGTCGCCGCGGTGGGCGGCGCCGCGCCGGACGCGGTCGCCGACGCGCTGCTGGCCGCACTCCCCGCGGTCTACGACGCGCTGCTCGAGGACGCGCGCGCGACGCACGACGGCGACCCGGCCGCGACCTCGGTCGACGAGGTGGTGGCCGCCTACCCCGGCTTCTACGCCACGGCGTGCCACCGCGTCGCGCACCTGCTGTACCGGGCGGGCGTGCCGCTGCTGCCGCGCCTCGTCACCGAATTCGCGCACCGCGCGGCGGGGGTCGACATCCACCCGGGCGCCGCCATCGGCCGCGCCTTCGCGATCGACCACGGCACGGGCGTCGTGATCGGCGAGACCGCGGTGCTCGGCGACCGCGTGCGGCTCTACCAGGGGGTGACGCTCGGCGCCGCCGCGGTCGCGAAGGGGCTGGCGCGCACGAAGCGCCACCCGACGCTCGAGGACGACGTGGTGGTCTACGCCAACGCGACCATCCTCGGCGGCGACACCGTGGTGGGCGCGGGGAGCGTCGTCGGCGGCAACGTCTGGCTCACGCGCTCGGTGCCGCCGCGCAGCGTGGTGACGCACGCGTCGCAGGTGGCGCGGCGGCCGGGGACGTGGGACGGGGTGGAGGACTTTGCCATCTGATGGGGCGAGCGAGGACCTGCGAGCGAGGACCTGCGAGCGAGGACCTGCGAGCGAGGACCTGCGAGCGAGGTGAGGCGATTGTCCGCCCTACCTCGCACGTAGTATCTCGCACGCGGTATCCCGCACGCCGTACCTCGCACGTAGTATCGAGCTGCACGCCTCACCCCGCCCGCCCCACCCGGCCCTCCCATGCGCCACGACTCCGTCCTCTCCGTCATCGGCGACACCCCCCACGTCCGCCTCGCGCGCCTCTTCCCCGACCGCGAGGTCTGGATGAAGCTCGAGCGCCAGAACCCCGGCGGCTCGATCAAGGACCGCATCGGCCTGGCGATGATCGAGGACGCCGAGCGGCGCGGCGTGCTCACGCCCGGGATGGTGATCGTCGAGCCGACGAGCGGGAACACCGGGATCGGGCTCGCCATGGTCGCCGCGGTGAAGGGGTACCGCCTCATCCTCGTCATGCCCGAGTCCATGTCGCTCGAGCGCCGCCGCGTCATGGCCGCCTACGGCGCGGAGCTCGAGCTCACCCCGCGCGAGGTGGGGATGAAGGGCGCCATCGCGCGCGCGCAGCAGCTCATCGCCGAGCACGGGGGCGAGGGGCACGCCTGGATGCCGCAGCAGTTCGAGAACCCGGCGAACGTCGACGTGCACGTGCGCACGACGGTCGAGGAGATCGCGCGCGACTTCCCCGAGGGGCTCGACGCGATCATCACCGGCGTCGGCACCGGCGGCCACATCACCGCCTGCGCCGAGCAGCTCAAGGCGCGCTGGCCGTCGCTGCGCGTCTTCGCCGTGGAGCCGGCCAAGAGCCCGCTCATCAGCGGCGGTACGCACACGCCGCACAAGATCCAGGGGATCGGCGCCGGCTTCCTCCCCGCCAACCTCCACGTCGCGGCGATCGACGGCGCGATCCAGGTCACCGAGGAGGACGCGTTCGCGTGGGCGCAGCGCAGCGCGCGTGAGGAGGGGATCTTCGTCGGGGCCTCGTCGGGCGCCGCGCTCAGCGCGGTGGCGCAGAAGCTCCCGGCGCTCGCGCCCGGCGCGCGCGTGCTGACCTTCTGCTACGACACGGGGGAGCGGTACCTCTCGGTCGAGGGGCTCTTCCCCGCGCCCTGACCCCGCGTCGGCAGGCTCAGGGCGGCGCCGCCTCGGCGTTCTCCTTCCACTTCACCCGCTCCAGCGCCGCCGGGAAGGCCTCCGCCACCGCGGCCAGCAGCGCCGCGGCGACGGCGCCCGGGTCGTCGCCGGGGCGCACGGGGGCCGAGCCGCGCACCTGGCGCGGGTAGCCGCGCTCGGCGTCGAACACGAGCAGCGTCACCTGCGCCACCGTGTCGCGCCGGAGGAAGACCGTCCCGCCCACCGCGGCGCCGGCGTGCGTCGCCACCGCGGCCGCCGGCAGCGGCAGCCCGAGCCGGGCCGCCTCGCGCGTCGCCCCGGCGTCGGGCTGGTCGTAGCCGTCGAGCGCCGCCACCCGCGCGCGCAACCCCTCGCTCACTGCCGCCGCGACCGCGCGCAGCTCCGGGCGGCCGGTGCCGTCGGTGAGGTCGAGCACCGTCACCCGGCGCACCCCGGAGCGCGGGCGCGGCACGCGCGCCGCCAGCCGCCCGACCAGCGGGTCGGCCGCCAGTGCCGCCGCGGCGGCCGCCGCCGCGGCCGCCCCCGCCGCCGGCGGGGGCCCCGGGGGAGCGACGAAGACGCGCGTCGCCCCACCCCCGGCCTCGGGCGGGAGCGGGATCACGACCGTGCGCGGCGCCCCGGCCGCCCGCCCGGCATGCGCCGCGATCCCTTCCATCGAGCGCTGGAACTCGGGGCCGAACTGCCGCTCCACCGACGCCCGCACCGAGTCTCCGTACCGCCGCCACGCCTCCGCCCGCAGCGCCTCCGCCTCGGCGGGCGCGAGCGGGCGCGCCTCCCGCCGGCGCCGCGCGTCCGCCTCCGCCGCCAGTCGCCGCTCGACCGCGGCGGCGATCGCCAGCGAGTCGTCGCGGCTCAGCGTCGCGCGGGCCGGCGCGGGCGCGGCGGCCGGCGCCGGGACCGCGGCCGCCACGGTGGGCGGGCCGGCCGGCGCGGCGGCCGCCACCGCCGGAAGCGGTGGGGCGGGGGGCGGCACCGGCGTCCCCTGCCGCGCCCGCGAGAACGCCACCCCCGCCAGCAGCGACAACCCCGCCCCCGCCACGAGCCCCGCCACCAGCCAGGCGTGCCGCCGCTCGGCGGGCCCAACAGTAGTGGTGGGCGCCGCGACGGCCGCCGTGGCCGCGGTCCCGGCCGGCACCAACTGGTTGGCGGGCGCCGTGCGCGCTGCGTCGGCCGGCGTGCCCGTCACCGGGGTCGAACCGCCGCTCCCGGGGGTCGTCCCCGCGAACGCCGCGTCCACGCCGGCCGCCCACCCGCGGTCCCCACCAGCGGGCGCCGTCTCCGGGAGCGCGCCCCGACGCGCCCCCATCACCGCCGCCTCGAGGTCGGCCAGCAGCGCCTCCGCCGTCGGCGGGCGGTCCCCCGGCTCCTTCGCCAGACAGCGCATGATCACGTCCGAGAGCGCCGGCGGCACGTCGGGGCGGAGCTGGTGCAGCGGCTCGGGCATCCGCGTCAGCTGCGCCGCCAGCGTCGCCCGCGGCGAGTCGGCCACGAAGGGCGACGCCCCGGTGCACAGCTCGTACGCCAGCAGCCCCGCCGCGTACAGGTCCACCCGGTGGTCCGCCGCCGGGTCGGCCGCCAGCTGCTCGGGCGCCATGTACGCCGGCGTCCCGATGGCCAGCCCGGTCGAGGTCGCGCCGGTGCCGGTCAGGAGCGGGTCGCCCGCCGATCCCGTGCCGTGCCCCGCGCGGGCGGCGCTCAGCGCCTTGGCCACGCCGAAGTCGGTGACCAGCGCGTGCGCCCCCTGCAAGAGCACGTTCCCCGGCTTCACGTCGCGGTGCACGATCCCGCGGGCGTGCGCGTACGCGAGGGCGTCGACCACGTCGTGCAGCACCCGCACCACGTCGCGCACCGAGAAGCGCCGGCGGCGGGCGAGCGCCGCCCGCACGCTCTCCCCCTCGATGTACGGCATCGTGTAGTACAGCGAGCCCTCGACTTCGCCCGCCGCCAGCAGCGGGACGATGTGCGGGTGCTGGAGCCGCGCGGCCAGCTGGATCTCGCGGCGGAAGCGCTCGCGGTTGACGCCGGCCGCCAGGTCGGGGGGGAGCACCTTCACCACCACCGTCCGCCCCAGCGCCCGCTCCTCGGCCAGGAAGACGCGGCTCATCCCCCCGCCCCCCAGCTCCCGCCCCAGCGCGTACGCCGGCGTCAGCGCCGCCTCGAGCGCGTCGCGGAAGTGGTCGGCCGACGGCGCGACGTCGCTCATCTCCGGACGCGGGGCTGGCACATGCCGTCGAGAATAGCGCCCGCGCTCGGGGGGGGCGAGGGTCGGCTCGTGCTGTTCAAGATCAACTGAAAAGCAGGGGGGATGAACATCTGAGAAGATCGGAGGAAGATCTGAGGGGCTCCGTGGGGCGGCGATGAACGTCGCACCGGGTACGCACCATCAGATCTTCCTCTGATCTTCTCAGATGTTCATCCCCCCTGCTTTTCTTGGTCTTACAAGAGCCGACCCGAGTCAGAGCCGCAGCACCCGCACCTGCTGGCTGACCGACGCCGTCCGCCCGAGTGAGTCGGTCACCGTCAGCCGCACCGTGTAGGTGCCGGGCATCCGGTAGACCTTGGTCGCCACCGCGCCCGCACCCGCGGTCCCGTCGCCGAACGACCAGGCGTAGCCCGCCAGCGCCCCCGCCGAGCCGCCGGCGTCGAAGAGGCACGCGGTGCGGGAGGACGGGCACGCCGCCGTGAAGCGCGCCGCCGGCTCCACCGAAGGCACCCCGTCCAGCCCCGCCGTCTGCACGAGCAGGTTCGGCGAGCCCGCGCCGAGCGCGCTGATCTGCCCCGCCGCGGCCGTCGACGCGAGGCGCGCCAGCACCTGCGCGGGCGTCGCCGCCGGGTCGGCCTCGAGGAACAGCGCCGCCGCGCCGGCGACGTGCGGCGCCGCCATCGACGTCCCCGACATCGCCGCGTAGCCGCTGGCGTAGCTCGACGTGATCGCCGCCCCGGGGGCGTACAGGTCGACGCACGCCCCGTGGTTCGAGAAGGGCGCCTCGTCGTCGGAGTGGGTGGTCGCGCCGACCGTGATCGCCGCCGGCACGCGCGCCGGCGAGACGGTGCAGGCGTCGACGTCGCTGTTCCCGGCCGCCACGACGACCGTGATCCCGGCGGCCACCGTGTTCGCGATCACCCGGTCGAGGTAGGCGTCGGTGCCGTAGACGACGACGCTCATGTTCGCGACGGCCGGGCGACGCGCGTTCCGCGCCACCCAGTCCAGTCCGGCGGCGAAGTCGCTGCTCGTCCCCTTGTTGGCGCAGTCGAGCACGCGCACCGCGTGGAGCCACGCCCCGCGCGCCACGCCCACCGTCGCCCCGCCGGCGGTCCCGGCGACGTGCGTGCCGTGGCCGTTGCAGTCGTTGGTCCCGTTCCCGTCGGCGACGAACGACTGCGCGCCGGTCGCGCGCCCGCCGAACTCGGGGTGGAACGGGTTGATCCCCGAGTCCAGCAGGTAGAGGTGGACCCCCGCCCCGGTACGCGCGTAGTGGTAGCTCCCGCTGAGCGGCAGCGCCCCCTGGTCGATCCGGTCGAGCCCCCACGAGCGCACGCCCGTCTGCAGCGTCAGCCCGGCGCCCGCGACCACCCGGTCGGGGTAGACCCCCTCGACCTGCGGGTGTTGCCGTAGTGCGTCGACGGCGTCGTCGGTCAGGCGCGCCGCAAAACCGTGGAGCGCCGCCGAGTAGGTGTGGCGGAGCGTGCCGCCGTGGCGCAGGAGGACGTCGCGGGCCACCGCCGCGGCGTTGGTCTGCCCCGGGCGGAGCACGACGACATAGGCCCCCGGGATCACCGCCCCGGCGCGGGTCTGCCCCCAGCGGTCCGCGCGGACGAAGTGGGGGCGTTCGGCGGGACCGAGGGGCTCGGTTGCGGCGCCAGCCCCGCCCTGGCACCCGGCCAGGAGGAGCGCGCCCGCGGCCGCCGCGACGCGGGCATTTCGGACAACGGCGCGACCCGCGGCGGCGGGCCGGGGGGCCAACGGCGACATGCTGGGGCTCCGGCGAACGGTTCGTTCGGCAACCCGGCCGGCCTGGCGGTGCCCCCTCTTGGGCGCCGCGGTAGCCCCGTGGCTTTGCGTCCCCGGCTTTCACCGGGTTTGCCTTTTGTCGCGCCCGGTCCGTCGTGCGGAGTCCTGGCGATCATGTGCCGACGCTTCGAGTATCGGCTGCGTCGGGGGAGATCGTTAACGGCGTGCGAGGTGGTGCGTGCGAGGTAGAGCGTGCGAAGAACGGCGTGCGAGATAGGGCGACTTTCGCCTCACCTCGCACGCCGTTCCTCGCACGCCGTTCCTCGCTCGCCGTTCCTCGCTCGCCTCACCCTGCGGGAACCAGCGCATCCACCAACACCCGCCACCCCCCGCCCTCGCGCCCCCACACGCGCAGGTAGTGCCCGCGTTCGATCACCGCCCCCGCGGCCGGCCGCACCTGGTAGCTCCCCCACGTCACCCCAAGGTCCCCCGCCCGGGAGACGCGCGCCTCGCTCGTCTGGAACTCGAACGCCGCGCCCGGCGCCCGCGCCGTGCGCTCCGCCAGCGCCGCCGCCAGCGCCGAGTCGGCCGCGGCGCGCCCCACCGCCGGCGCGCTCCCCGGCCAGAGGGCGCGCACGTCCGCCGCCGCCACCCCCGCCAGCGCCCGCCCCGGGCCGTCGGCGCGGGCGGCCGCCGCCAGCCCGCGGTCGGCGACGATCAGCATCGCGCGCTGCCCCTCGGCCACCGCGGCCGACGACGCCGCGCCGCGCGCCGCCACCGCGCCCGCCCCCAGCGCCCGCGGCACGAAGGCGGGGGCGAGCTCCGCCGGGCGGCCGGGCGCGCTCATCGACCCGACGTCGACCAGCACCTTCCACGCGCCCCCCGCCGTCCGCGTCCACACGCTCGCGAACTCGCCCGGGGACGCCGAGTCCTGCGGCGTCGCGCGGTAGGTGAAGGGGCCCGTCGTATAGGCCAGGTCGCCCGAGGCGGCGACCGCTCCGGTGGCCGGCGCCCACGCGTACACCGCCGGCGACGGCGCCTCGGCGGCCAGGTACGGCTTGGCGAGCGCGATCCGCTCGCGCAGCACCACGCCGTCGTCGGCGAACGCCGCCAGCGACGCGGCGCGCATCCCCCGCGCGGCCGCGTCGGCGGCGTACGCCCGCTCGGCGGCGACCACGGCGTCCAGCGTCCCCGCGGCCGAGCCGGTCGGCGCCTCGGAGACCGACTTGCTCACCCGCGGCGGCGCCTGCGCGGCCAGCGCGGCGGGGACCAGCAGGACGAGCGCGAGGGAAGCGCGGCGGGCGATCATGGTCGGGAGGGGATGGGGACGGGGAGGGCGTCGGCGTCGTCGGGGGCGGCCTGCCGCGCGCGCCAGTCGCGCCGCCACGCCACCCACCCGGCGACGGCCAGGGCGAGGAAGACCGCGTACAGGGCGGCGGTGGGGTACAGCCCGCGGCTCGCGAACACCGGGACGTACACCAGGTCCACCGCGATCCACACCAGCCAGTGCTCCAGCAGCTTGCGCGTCATCATCCACTGCGCGACCAGGCTCGCGGCCGTGAGCGCGGCGTCGACGTACGGGATGCTGGCGTCGGTCCAGCGGGCGAGCCCCCCGCCGACCAGCAGCGCCCCCGCGGCCGCCGCCGCGGCCAGCGCCGGCCAGGCGCGCGCCGGGGTGCGCGTCACCGGGAGCGGCGTGCGCCGCGCGCCGCCGAAGCGCCACTCGTACCACCCGTAGCACGACAGCGCGGCGTACACCACCTGCAGCCCCATGTCGGCGTACAGCTTCGCGCCGTGGAAGACGACGGCGTACAGCGCGACGTTCACGATCGCCGTCGGCCAGCTCCACAGACTCTGGCGGACGCCGAGCCACACGCTCACGGCGCCGACGACGGCGGCAACGATCTCCAGCGAGGACACGGGCGGCGGCGGGGTGCGGGTCGGCGTACGTTAGCGTCGATGCCGCGCGTCCTGCAGTCGCTCGCCTCGTTCCTCCCCCTGTTCGCCGCCGCCGCGCTCCCGGGCTGCTACCCGGTGCCCGCCGGGCTGCGCGAGCCGCCGGCCGCCGTCCGCGACGCCCTGCGCGTCGGCGTGGAGCTCGGCGAGCCGGGCACGTTCGTGACGCGCTACCTCTACCGGGTCGACGGCGGGCTCGTGGCCGACGTCCGCCTGGCGCACCGCGGCCCGACGCCGATCTTCGGCGGCGAGGTCGGGACGACGCGCGGGCGGACGCCGACGGACGCCCGGCGGGACGCCGCGCTCCAGCTCGAGGACGGCCGCGACACGGGCTGCGACCGCTTCGACCCGTCCGACCCGCGCACGCCGCCGCCGTACGAGCTCCCGACGCCCGCGCGCCGCGGCGCCGCGACCGCGGACGACGAGCCGTGGGCGAGCCGCGTCGGGCCGTACGCGTGTCCGGCGTCGGGCGGCTGGGTGACACGGTGGCGCTACCTGCTGCCGGTCGGGGCGCAGGTCGCGGTGCTGCGCGTCGACGCGACCGCGTCGACGGGGGCGCTCGGCGATCCGCAGCTCGGGGCGCGGGTCGACGCCGTCGCGCGGGCGCTGCTGCGGTCGATGCGCCCGTAATCGCGCCAGCGTCCGCGTGCGGTTCGGCGTACGTTTCCGCGGGTGACGCCGCCGTGCAGGGCGAGGTCCGCCCGCAGGACGCCGGGCGGACCGTCCGCCGCGCGCCCCCTCCCCACCCGCGCCGCGCGCCCCCTCCCCGCGCCGGCGCGCCCTCGTTTCCCGGAGCGATGATGCCCCGACGTTCCTCGCCGACGGCCGCGCCGCCACGTGCGGCCGCCTCCCCACGCGCGCTCGCCCTGGCCGCGCTGCTCGCCGCCAGCCCCGCCCTCGCGCCGCTGCTGGCGCAGGGCACGGGGCGCGTGACCGGCACGGTCACCGACTCCGCCAGCGGGCGCGCGCTCGGCGAGGTGCAGATCCAGATCGCCGGCACGCGCCTCGGCACGCTCACCGACGCGAACGGGCGCTTCACCGTCGCCAACGTCCCCGCCGGGGCGCAGACCCTCGAGGCGCGCCGCCTCGGTTACATCCCGGTCACGCGCCGCGTGACGGTGACCGCCGGCGGCACCGCCGACGTGACGCTCCCGATGCGCACCGCCGCCCTGACGCTGCAGGCCGTCGTCACCACCGGCGTCGTCGACCCGACGAGCGGCACGCGCGTGCCGTTCACCGTCGGGCGCGTCGAAGCCGCCAACGCCCCCGTCCCCGCCGCGAACGCGGTCGAGACGATCCAGGGGAAGGTCGCCGGCGTCACGGTCATTCCGAGCGGACAGCCGGGGAGCGGGACGACCGTCGTCCTCCGCTCGCCGACCAGCATCAACAAGTCGAACTCCCCGCTCGTCGTCGTCGACGGCGTGATCCTCAGCCAGTCGTTCGAGGCCTCGAACGCCGACCTCGAGGCGCTCGACATCGAGAGCGTCGAGATCGTGAAGGGCGCCGCCGCCGCCTCGCTCTACGGCTCGCGCGCCTCGGCGGGCGTCATCCAGATCCGCACCCGCCGCGGCGCCGACCAGGCGGCGGGGACGACGCGCGTCACCGCCCGCTCCGAGTTCGGCTCCAACTCGCTGGCGCGCGAGATCGACTGGGCCCAGTACCACTACTACCGGCAGAACGACGCGGGGCAGTACGTCAACGCCGCCGGCGCGGTGGTCGGGCGCACGCAGCGCGTCGCCGACTCGGCGCACACGCGCTTCCAGGACAACACGTACCCCGGGCAGGTGTTCGACCAGGTCGACCGCTTCTTCGACCCCGGGAACTTCTACAAGAACTCGATCAACCTCTCGCAGAACGGCGGGCGGACGAACTGGTTCCTGTCGATCGTGAGCAACCGCGAGGACGGCGTCGTGCTGAACAGCGGCGCCCTCCAGCAGAACAACGTGCGGCTGAACCTCGACCACTCGCCGCGCGAGAACCTGAAGCTGTCGTTCAGCGGCTACCACGACCGCTCCAACCGCGCGAACCTGTACGACGACACCTTCTTCGACCTGATCAACCAGGCGCCCGACGTCGACCTGCGCGTCCCCGACCCGGACGGGACGCCGTACATCTTCCAGCCCGACTCGAGCGACGCGCGCGAGGAGAACCCGCTGTACGTGCTGGCGACCGAGAACCGGCGTCGGCGCCGCGCCCGCACGCAGGGGAGCCTCGAGGGGCGCTTCGCCCCGCTCGGCTGGCTGAGCTTCGACGCCAACGTCAGCTACGACCGCTCCGACCGGCGCAACAGCTTCTTCCTCGACCAGGGGCTCAAGACCGAGGGCTTCTCGGTCCCCGGCGTCGGCGGCCCGGGGGAGATCGAGCTGTTCTCGGGCGTCACCACCGCGGTCAACACCTCGGCGAGCGCCAACGTCCTGCAGCGCTTCGGCGACCTGACGCTGCGCTCGACCGCCCGCGTCCTGCTCGAGCGCGAGAGCAACGACACCACCGAGTCGCGCGGCACCAACCTCGCCGTCCCCGGCGTGTCGAGCCTCGAGAACGCCACGCAGCGCTTCCTCGCCTCGGGCGTGCAGGACATCCGCACGAACAGCTACATCCTCTCCCTCGGCGGCGACTACGGCGGGCGCTACGTCGTCGACGGGCTCGTGCGCCGCGACGGCAGCTCGCTCTTCGGCCCCGAGGAGCGGTGGAACACCTTCTACCGCGCCAGCGCCTCGTGGCGGATGGCCGAGGAGTCGTGGTGGCCGTTCAAGGGCGTCATCACCGAGTTCAAGCCGCGCGTCTCGCGCGGCACCGCCGGCGGGCGCCCCGACTTCGCGGACCAGTTCGAGACGCTGGAGTTCCTCGCCGGCGGCGGCCTGGTGAAGCAGACGCTCGGCAACCGCTTCCTCAAGCCGGAGCTGGCCACCGAGACCGAGGCCGGGCTCGACCTGATCGTCAAGGACCGCTACTCGCTGCAGCTCTCGTACGCGCGCAACCGCGTGCGCGACCAGCTGGTGCAGGTGCCGCTGTTCGCGGGGCTCGGCTACGAGAACCAGTGGCAGAACGCCGGCACCGTCGAGGGGAACACGATCGAGGCGACGCTCGAGGCGCAGGTGCTCCGCCGCCCCAACCTGCAGTGGCGCGTCGGGCTCGTGGCCGACCGGTCGCGCAACCGGATCGTCGAGTTCGACCGGCAGTGCTTCCAGCGCAACGAGATCCAGTTCCTCTGCGAGGGGGAGCCGCTCCAGGCGATGTACGGCTTCCGCTTCATCCGCGGCGCCGGGGAGCTCCCCGAGTCGGCGGCGGCGCGCGCCTCGGAGTTCGCGGTGAACGACGAGGGGCTGCTGGTGTGGGTCGGCCCGGGTAACACCTTCCGCGAGGGGGAGGCGAAGCGCCTCTGGGGGACCTCCGCGACCATCGGCACGCAGAACTACTCCTGGGGGATGCCGATCCCGCTGCGCGACGCCGCCGGCAACTCGCGCGTCGTGCGCATCGGCGACGGGACGCCCGACTTCCACGTCGGCTTCTCGAACAACGTGCAGTGGCGCGGCTTCTCCTTCTACGGGCTGCTGGACGCGGTGGTGGGCGGCGACGTCTACAACCAGACCAACCAGCGCATGTACCAGTGGGCGCGCAGCGGCGACGTCGACCAGGCCGGCAAGCCGCAGGAGCTCAAGAAGCCCGTCGAGTACTACGTGAACCTCTACTCGGCCGCCGACCCGACCGACTACTTCGTCGAGGACGCGAGCTTCGTCAAGCTGCGCGAGCTCTCGGTGCGCTACCGCTTCGGCGCCCGCGCCCTCGGCCCCCTGTCGCGCCTCGGCGCGCGCGGCGTGAGCGTCGGCCTGATCGGCCGCAACCTGCTCACCTGGACCGACTACAAGGGCTACGACCCCGAGGTCGCCGGCGACGACGACGCGCCCCTCGTGCGCATCGACTCGTTCGCCTACCCGCGCTACCGCACGCTCACGGGCAACATTCAGATCGAGTTCTGAGACTCATGCGCAGACACAAAATTGCCCTGATCCTCGGCGGCGCGCTGGCGGCGGGCGCGTGCCAGGAGCTCGAGGTGACCAACCCGAACGAGCCGGACCGCGGCCGCGCCACGCAGCAGCCGACGTCCGCCGAGTCGTTCGTCGCCACCGCCTTCCGCAACTGGTGGCAGAACGGCGGCCACGACGACTACCCGTCGTGGGCCTTCTCCACGATGGCCAACGAGATCACCTCGGGCTTCGCCGACTTCGGGCAGCTCGAGCTGTCGGCCGAGCCGCGCGCGGCGTGGAACAACAGCCCCGTCAACGCGCGCAACGACGTCGCCGAGGAGCCCTGGTACGACCTGTACGCCACCATCTCGACCGTGAACGACGCGCTCACGGCGATCGACTCGGGGCTGGTGATCGGCGACGCGAACCGCACGGCGCGCACGCGCGCGGTCGGGAAGTTCATCCAGGGGATCTCGTACGGCTACCTGGCGCTCTACTTCGACTCGGCGGCCGTCATCGACGAGAAGGTGGCGGTCGAGTCGCTCGGAGAGCCCGAGCTGTCCGCGTACCCCGCCGTGATGCGGGCGGCCGTCGCGCAGCTCGACTCGGCGGCGGCGATCGCGCGCCGCAGCACCTTTACCCTCCCCGTCGAGTCGTGGCTCTTCCAGGGGATGACGAGCCAGCAGCTGGCGCAGCTGGCCAGCTCGTTCTCGGCGCGCATCCTCGCCAACGCCCCACGCACGCGCGCCGAGCGGGCGGCGGTGGACTGGGCGGACGTCGTGCGCCGCGTCGACGCCGGGGTCACGGCGGACTTCGCCCCGGTGGCGCAGCCGGACGTGCTGTGGGACGACTGGAAGCGCCTCATCGCCCGCGTGCGCACCGGCCCGCCGAGCGACTTCGGACGCCCCAGCAACTGGCTGCTCGGCCCCGCCGACTCGACGCAGGGCTTCGTGAACTGGGCGGCGACGCCGGTGGCGAACCGCGTGGCCTTCCAGATCCGCACCAAGGACCGCCGCATCCACCCGGCGGGGCAGCCGACGCAGCCCGGGAAGTACGTGGGCTACAACGCCAACAACATCTTCCAGGTCGCGCGCGGGACGTACCGCTACTCGCACTACTTCTTCCGCCGCTACGGCACCGGCAACACATGGCAGACGGGCCCGCAGCCCGCGCTCACGGTGGCCGAGATGGACCTGCTGAAGGCGGAGGGGCTGATCCGGCTCAACCGCGCGGCGGAGGCGGTGCCGCTCATCAACAAGACGCGCGTCGCCAACGGCGAGTTGGCGCCGGTCACGGTGAGCGGCCCGCCCGACGAGCCGGGGTGCGTGCCGCGCAAGCTGAACGGGCAGTGCGGCTCCCTGTGGGACGCGCTGCGCTACGAGAAGCGGATCGAGCTGCTGGGCGTGAGCGGCGTGCTGGCCTTCTTCGACGCCCGCGGCTGGCAGACGCTCCCCGAGAACACGGTCCTGCAACTCCCCGTCCCGGGGCGCGAGCTCGGCACGCTGCAGCGCGAGCTGTACACCTACGGCGGCCCCGGCGGCCAGTCGAGCGCGCCGGCGCCGGATCCGGAGCGGTGCCCGGTGAACCTGCCGCGCTGCCCGGGGAGCTGACGTCGCGCTCGTCGGCTCTTACAAGACCAAGAAGAGCAGGGGGGATGAACATCTGAGAAGATCGGAAACAGCGGGGATGCGCCTGGGGCTCTGAGCTCATCCGCGCTCCTTCCGATCTTCTCAGATGTTCATCCCCCCTGCTTTTCAGTTGACCTTCCAGGGCCCGGCGCGCGGAGCGCTGGCCCCGCATTCGCGTGCTGCGGGCGCACCCTCCACCCGGACGAGAACGCATGCCGACGATCGAGACCACCCAGTCGCCGACCACGCTGTACTACCAGGACCTCGGCCAGGGCCGCCCCGTGGTGCTGATCCACGGGTGGCCGCTGAGCCACCGGATGTGGGAGTCGCAGATCAACGCGCTCCTCGAGGCCGGGCACCGCGTGGTCGCCTACGACCGGCGCGGCTTCGGTGAGTCGGGGAAGCCGGCGGGGGGCTACGACTACGACACCTTCGCGTCCGACCTCAACGACCTGATGACGCGTCTCGACCTGCGTGACGCGACGCTGGCCGGCTTCTCGATGGGCGGCGGCGAGGTGGCGCGCTACGTCGGGCGGTACGGGGAGGAGCGCGTCGCCCGGGCCGCGCTGCTCGGCGCCGTCCCGCCCTTCCTGCTCAAGACCGCCGACAACCCCGACGGCGCGCCCAAGGAGCTGTTCGACGGGATGCTCGCCGGCGTGAAGAAGGACCGCGTGGGCTTCCTCGACGAGTTCTTCCCCAACTTCTACAACGCCGACCAGGGGCTGGGCGAGGCGAGTCAGGACCTCATCCCGTACAGCAAGTCGATCGCCTGGCCCGCGTCGCCGGTCGGCACGCAGCAGTGCATCGTCGCCTTCGGCACCACCGACTTCCGCGAGGACCTGAAGAAGTTCACCGTCCCCACGCTCGTCGCGCACGGGGACCAGGACCGCATCGTCCCGATCGACATCTCGGCGAAGAAGTCGCACGCCATGATCCGCGGCAGCCGCCTCGAGGTCGTGAAGGGCGCCCCGCACGGCTTCGCGGCGACGCACGCGTCGGCGCTGAGTCGGATGCTGGTGGAGTTCGTGGGAGCACCGGGTGCGGCGGGCCGGTAACGGCCCGCCATTACCGGCCCGCCGCATCCGATCTCACCGCCTCCCGATCATCCCGATCAGCTGCGCCAGCGGCCCCTCGTCGATCGTGAAGAACTCGCGGTAGTTCCCGCCGAGCCCCGCGCGCTGCTTGGCCGACGAGACCGCGTACTTGCGCTCGGCGCGGATCGGCAGCATCCCGCCGGGCACCGGAAAGGGCGCGTCGGGGAAGAGGAGGCCGAGCGTGCGCAGCGGGGGACGCCCGGAGCGCACGCGGTCGAGGCTCTCGCGGCGCCAGTGGTCCAGCTCCCCGATGCAGTTCTGCGACTTCCACCACTCCGCGGTGAACACGAAGATCATGGTGTGGGCCTCGCGCATGGCGTCCAGGTAATCCCCCTGCCACGCCGGGTTGAGCGCCGCCACGCCGCCGGCCTCTTGGCGCCCCAGGTTCACCACCTCGAGCCTCGTCCCCGGGACGCTCTGCAGCGCGATCGTGTCGATGTAGACGTGGTCGCGCCGCGTGTAGCCCTTCCGCTGCATGATGCGCTCACGCAGCCACTGCGCGAAGATGGCGCCGCCGTTGCGGGCGCCGAAGCTGAGGACGACCTGCGCGACGCCCCAGCGCTCGCCGATGAGCGGTCCGGGCTTCGCGTGGGGGGTGGCCTGCGTCGGCCTGGCGGACTGCCACATGTCGGCGTCGTGGTGGAGGGGAGAGGAGGGAGCGACGAGCTGCCGTTCACGCGCGGGCCCCGCGACGGCGCCCGCCTGCCAGGAGGACACCGCCATGGAAGGACCGGAACGCCCGTCGTCTGACGCCGCCGCCCCCGCCCCCGTCACCTTCGGCGGCTCCAGCCCGATCTTCCGCGTCCGCGACCTCGACGCCGGCGTCGCGTACTACGTCGAGCGCCTGGGCTTCGCGGTCGATTGGCGCTACCCGGGCAGCATCGCCTGCGTGTCGCGCGGCCGCGTGTCGCTCTTCCTGTGCGAGGGGGACCAGGGGACGCCGGTGGCGTGGGCGTGGGTGGGGGTGAGCGACGCCGCGGCGCTGCACGACGAGCTGCGCGCGCGCGGCGCGACCGTGCGTCAGCCGCCGACGAACTTTTCCTGGGCGTTCGAGCTGCAGGTCGAAGACCTGGACGGGAACGTGCTGCGGTGCGGCTCGGAGTCGAAGCCGGGCGTGGCGTACGGGCCGTGGATGGATATGGACGGCGTGCTGTGGGCGCTGACCGACGCCGGCAGCTGGGAGCGCCTTTCGACGGCGGGAGTCGACACGGCGGGAGTCGCAAAGGCGGGAGTCGTTACTGCGTGGCCCCAAGCTGTCAGCCACGTAGTAACGACTCCCGCCGTGTCGACTCCCGCAGTAACGACTCCCGCCGTTCCGGGCCTCCTCGATCAGGCAACCACGTTCCGCACCGAAGCCGAGCGCGCGCGAAAAGCCGGCGACCTCGCCGGCGCGCGCCGCCTGTACGAGGCCGCCGTCGCGCGCCTGCGCCGCGTCGACGCGCCGCTGGAGCTGGCGCACGCGCTCCGCCACCTCGGCGACGTGCTGGTCGAGGACCGACAGGCGCAGCTGGCGCGCCCGCACCACGCCGAGGCGTTGGCGCTGGCGCGGGCGCACGAGGCGGCGCCGCTCGAGCTGGCGAACGCCGTGCGCGCGCTGGCCGTCGTCGAGCAGCTGCTGGGGGACGCGCCGGCGTCGCGGCGGCTGTGGGAGGAGGCGGCGCGGCTCTACCAGCAGGTCGGCGTGCGTGAGGGGCTCGCCGAGAGCGCGGCCTGGTCGGCGCGGCTGGCGTGGCGCGCGAACGACCTGGGGCGGGCGCGCGACTGGCTGGCGGCGGCGCGCCGGGCGGCGGACGCGACGAACGACGCGGGGACGTGGAAGTTCGTGCGCGAGGTCGGCTTGGAGCTCGGAGGCTGAAGCGGGGGCGGAAAGAGCGGGAGTCGTGACGGCGGGAGTCGCAAAGGCGGGAGTCGTTACTGCGTCGCTTACAGCTGAAGGCCACGTAGTAACGACTCCCGCTGTAGTGACTCCCGCCGTAACGACTCCCGTAGTGAAGACTCCCGCCGTTCAAGAGGTCACGTCCCCCCGAACCACTCGTACCCCCGGTCACTCCAGTACCCCCCGTTCCGCTCGGCCATGAAGACGACCGCCGTCAGGTATTTGGTGCTCTTGTAGCCCAATTTGACCGGCGAGTGCACGCGCGCCGGCGCGCCGTACGCCGGCGACAGGTAGCGGCCGTCCATCGCGTAGACGACGAGCGTCTGCGGGTGGGAGGCGCTCTCCGCGTCCCAGCTCTCGTGGTAGCCCTCGTCGAAGCTGCGGAAGTCGACCGCGCGCGCCTCGGGGCGGGCGCCGGCGAGGCGGGCGAGCTCGGAGACGCGCACGCCCCAGAAGGTCGCGACCGCCGTCCACCCCTCGACGCAGTAGTGGTTCACGCGCTGCTGCACCTGCGGGAGCGCGACGAGGTCGGCGAGGGTGAGGCGGAGCGGGCGCGCGACGAGCCCCGAGACCTCGAGCGCCCACGGGCCGCGCGCGGCCGCGTCCCAGGTGGGGACGACGCGGGAGATGCGGTACGCGGGGAAGCTCCGCCCGGCGTCGCGCGCGCCCGGGGCGACGCGGTCGAGGGGCGCGCCCATCTCGGTGTGGCGCAACAGCCAGCGTTCGACCACCTCGTTCCGCCGCTCGGCGTAGCGCAGGAGCGGGGCGGCGGCGCGCGGGCCCTGCGACTCGCACGCGCTGAGGAAGGCGCCGGCCAGCGCGGTCGTCGACAGCGTGACGAAGCGGCGCCGGTCGAGCGCCGGCGACGCCTCGAGGCGGGCGACGGCGGCGTCGACGAGGGCGCGGGCGCGCAGGCGGTCGGCGCGGCTCACGGCACGACCTCCGGTTTGCGCGCGCGGCGCGGCAGCAGGTTGAGGAAGGGGCGCGCGTTGCGGGCCTCGGGGGAGAGGCGCGCGCTCCACCCGCCGGTGACCATCGAGCGGACGGAGTACGGGTCCGTGCTCGCCACCATGAAGACGTGCACGACGGCGAGCGCCACCAGCGCGAGCATCCCGACGAAGTGCCACCAGCGCGCCCACACGTAGCCGCCGAAGAGCGCCGTGAGCCAGCCGAGCGTGACGGGCTTCCAGATCGCCAGCCCGCTCAGCACGATGAGCGCGCCGAGGAGGGGCATGGCGAAGTAGGCGCCCTTCTGGAGGGCGTTGTGCTTCCCCTGGCGCGGGTGGTCGCGGCGCGCGAACAGGTAGAACTTCGCCATCTCCCAGGCGTCGCGCGCGTCGCCGCGGCGCGGGACGAGGTCGCGCCACTCGCCGTGCAGCCAGACGAAGGCGACGTAGACGAGCCCCGTGGCGACGAGCACCCACATCATCGCGAAGTGCCAGTGGCGCGCGCCGGCGAGCCAGCCGCCGAAGGTGAGCCACGCCGGCGCCGGCGTCCCCTCCCACGGCCAGCAGCAGAAGCCCGCGCCGCGGCGGTGGAAGGCGGGGTAGGCGTTGAAGATGCGCAGCCCGCTCCCGACCATCACTATGAAGGCGACGACGTTGACCCAGTGCGTGACGCGGACGACCCAGTGGTGGCGCGGCGGGATGCGGGATCGCACGGCGGGGCTCCTCGGCAGGCGTGGACGCGCGCGGGGCCCGGGGCCCCGGCCGGCACGTAGCCGCGCGCGGGGGCGGGAGTTCCCGGGAACTCGCGGCGCGCGGGCGGACTAGCTCCGGCATGACCCGCGTCCACGACCCCGCCGCGTACGCCGCCGCCGAACGAGATGCGGCGTTCGAGCGCGACGTGCTGCCGTGTCTGCCGGACGTGGCGCGCTTCGCGCGCGCGCTGACGCGCGACGCGGCGGACGCGGACGACCTGGTGCAGGAGACCTTCCTGCAGGCGTACCGGGGGTACCACACCTTCATCCCCGGCGCCGACGCGCGGCGGTGGCTGTTCACGATCTGCCGCCACACGCATGCCAAGCGGTGGCGGCGCGCCGGGCGGCAGGCGGAGGTCGCCGAGGGGGGCGAGGCGGAGCTGGAGGCGCTGGCGGCGGTGCGCGGGCACGCGGCGGCGCGGCGGGCGGGGGAGGACGACCTGTTCGACCGGCTCGACGTGGGCCCCGCGATCGCCGCCGCCGTCGCCGAGCTGGCGCCGGCGTTCCGCACGGCGGTGGAGCTGGTGGACGTGCAGGGGCAGTCGTACGAGGAGGCGGCCGGGGTGGAGGGGGTGCCGGTGGGGACGATCCGGTCGCGGCTCTTCCGCGCCCGGCGGCTGCTGCAGGAGCGCTTGCTCACCCACGCGCGCGACGCCGGCCTGGCCGCCGGCCCGACGGCGCGCGCACCCCGGCCGCGCGGCGTGCGCGCGGCGACGCCCGATCGGAGCGACCTTCGATGATCATGCCGCGCCCCCTCCCGCCCCCGCCGGACGACGCGCCGGCGCCGATCGACTGTGGCACCACGGTGCGCCGGCTGTGGGACTACCTCGACGGGGAGCTGGACGCCGCGCGCGCCGCCGAGGTGGACGCGCACCTCGCGGGGTGCGCCGAGTGCCCGCCGCACTTCGAGTTCGCACACACCTTCCTGGAGGCGCTGGCGGCGGGGCGGCGCGCCGCGGACGCGGAGCCGGCGCTGCGCGCGCGCGTGCTGGCGGCGCTGGCGCGCGAGGGCTTCGGCCGGGGGACCGCGTGAGCCCCGCCGTCGCCCTCGCCGCGCTCCGCGTCACGCTCGGCTGGCTGATGGTGGTGTGGGGCGCCGACAAGCTCGCGAACCCCGCGCACGGGGCGCTGGTCGCCGAGCACTTCTACTTCGGGCTCCCCGCCGGCCCGGCGCTGCTGACGGTGGCCGGCGTGGCGCAGCTCGCGCTGGGGGCGCTCGTGATCGCGGGGCTCTGGCGCAGGGTCGCCTACCCGGCGCTGGCGGCGATCACGGGGCTGACGCTGGTGGGCGTGTGGCGCTCGGTGCTCGACCCGTGGGGGTGGACGTTCGAGGGGACGAACGCGCTGTTCTTTCCGAGCGTGGTGATCTTCGCGGGGGTGCTGGTGCTGATCGCGACGCGGGCGCAGGACACGATGGCCCTCGACGGCAGGCGGGCGCGGTGACGGCCGGGGCGATCCGGCGCGTGGCGGCGGACGACCTCGCGGCGCTGGCCCGCGTGATCGACGGCACGGGGCTCTTTCCGTCGGCGCTGCTGGACGGAATGCTGAGCGGCTACCTGACGGGCGCGGCGCCCGAGGACCGGTGGTGGACGGTGGACGACGGCGGGCCGGTGGCGGTCGCGTACGCGGCGCCCGAGCGGTTCACCGACCGGACGTGGAACCTGCTGCTCCTCGCCGTGCACCCGGAGCACCAGGGCCGCGGCGTGGGGGCGGCCCTGGTGCGACACGTCGAGCAGGCGGTGGCGGCGCACGACGGCCGGCTGCTGCTGATCGAGACCTCGGGGCTGCCGGCGTTCGCGCGGACGCGCGCGTTCTACCGGGCGAACGGGTACGACGAGGGGGCGCGCATCCGCGACTTCTACTCGGACGGCGAGGACAAGGTCGTGTTCCGGAAGGCGCTGGCCGGGACGGGCGTCGCGCCGGGAGTGGACACCGCGTCGTCCCCGGCCGACGACAGGTAGCGCCGCCGCGGCGGTGCACGCGGCGCGCCAAGTGGCGGTGCGCGGCGGAGTTGACGCGCGTGCGCGGCGCCCGGTGGCGGTGGCGAGCGGGATGCGGTGCGACGAGGCGTCGCCGCTTCGAGGTCCCAATGTCTCCCGCTCTCCGTTCGTGCTCCGTGCGCGCGGCCGTCCTGGCGTGTGCGCTCGCCGCCGCCGGCTGCGCCGTCCGCGTCGGCGGCGTCCCGGTCACCCTGCCCGAGCCGGCGCCGCGGCGGCCGTCGCCCACCACGACGGGCGGCGCGGCGGCGACGCGCGTGCTCCGCACCGCGGACGACTACCTCGGCGTCCGCTACAAGTGGGGCGGCACGTCGCCGCGCACGGGGTTCGACTGCTCGGGCTACGTGCAGTACGTGTACGGGCGCGAGGGGGTGCGACTGCCGCGCACCTCGGGGCAGCAGGCCGTCGCGGGCGCGCGGCGGCCGACGCGGTGGGACGCGGCGTCGCCGGGGGACCTCGTGATGTTCGCGAACCCGGGCGAGGCGGTCAGCCACGTCGCCTTCTACGCCGGGAACGGGCGCATCCTCCACTCCTCGTCGAGCGGGGGCGGGGTGCGCTACGACGACCTGGCGACGAAGCGCGGGCGCTGGTACCGCGAGCGGCTGGTGGCGGTGCGCCGCGTGAGCGACCGCGGGCCGGCCATCGCGCGCGGGCTGCTGGAGTCGCTGGGGCTCGCGCGCGTGGCGCTGGACCCGCCGGATGGAGCGCCGAGGCCGTAGCCCACGTACCGCACGACTTCGCCCAGGCGGCCTCCGCCCGAAGCATCTTGGGTGGGCTCGTACGGCGGGTGGAGCACCTGCCGCGGCGTGCTGGAGTTCCCTGGCTTCTACAAGGTGGCGGTGGCGACCGTGCCGCATCCTCATCGTCAGGAGGGATCGATGTCGTTCGTGACGCTCGTGCTGGCCGGGTCTCTCCTCTTCCTTTCGGTGGCGCCGCTCGACGCGCAGGCGCCCTCGCCGCCGGCGGCGGACCACGTCACGACGTCCGAGTACGTCACGATGCGCGACGGGACGCGGATCGCGGTCGACGTCCACCTGCCGGCCGCGCGGCCGGCGGGCGCGCGCCTGCCGGCGCTGCTCGAGATCACGCGCTACTGGCGCGCGTCCGAGGATCCGACGACCGGCGCGAGGCGCCCGTCGCTCAACTCGCTCGACCGGCTCTTCCTGCGCAACGGGTACGCGGTCGTGAAGGTCGACGCCCGCGGGAGCGGCGCGTCGTTCGGGACGCGGCCGGCCGAGTACGGGCCGCAGGAGGTGCGCGACGGCCGGGACGTCGTGGAGTGGGTGACGCGGCAGGGATGGTCGAGCGGGGGCGTCGGCGCGTACGGCACGTCGTACTCGGGCACGACGGCCGAGCTGCTCGCGGCGTCCGGGCACCCCGCCGTGAAGGCGGTCGTGCCGGCGTGGTCGGACTGGGACGTCTACACGAGCCCGGCGCGCCCGTACGGCATGGCGACGACGTTCGTCGACGAGTGGGGGCGGTTCGTCGGCGCCCTGGACCGGAACGACCGCGCGGTGACGCGCGGCGCCGTGCGCCGCGTGGACGCCGACACGTCGGGCGCGCTCCGCGACGCGGCGGTCGGCGAGCACGCGCGGAACCCCGACGTCTCGGCGTGGGCGCGCGAGAGCGAGTACCACGACGACCGGTACCGCGGCGGGCCGAGCTACGCCGAGATCGGGCCCAAGCCGTGGCGCGCCGCGATCGAGCGGTCGAACGTGCCGATGCTCGTGTTCGCGAGCTGGTTCGACGCCGGCACCGCCGAGGCGGCGCTCGACCGCCTGCGGAGCTTCCGCAACCCGCAGACGCTGGTGATCGTGGCGTCGGGACACGGCGGCGGGACGCACGCGAGCCCGTTCGTCGTGGCGGACACGCCGGTCGTCGGCGACCCGGCCCCGGGCGAGCTGGCGCAGATGCGGCTGCACTTCTTCGACCGCCACCTCAAGGGCGCGCGCAACGGCGTCGACGCGTGGCCGGCGATCCGCTACTACACGCTCGGCGCCGAGGCGATGCGGGCCTCGCCGCGCTGGCCCCTCCCGGGCACCACCGCGCGTCGCTTCTACCCGGACGCCGACGGCGTGCTCGCGGTCGCGGCGCCGTCGGGCACCGGGGGCGATCGGTACACCGTGGACTTCGGCGTCAACACGGGCCCGAACAACCGCTGGGCGACGCAGATGGGCCGGCCGGTGCTCGGGCTCCACGACCGCGGGGCCATGGACGCGCGCATGCTGACGTACACGACGGCGCCGCTCGCCGCGGACCTGCACGTCGCCGGCTCTCCGACGATCGACCTCGTGGTGAGCTCGACGCACGCGGACGGCGCGGTGCTCGTGTACCTCGAGGACGTCGACCCGTCGGGGCGCAGCCGCTACCTGACCGAGGGCGGCCTGCGGCTCGTCCACCGGAAGCTCGCGCGCGACCCGGCGCTCGGCGCGGCCCCGCACCACACCTTCAGGCGCGCCGACGCCGCGCCCATGCGGCCGGGGCGCGCCGAGCGCGTGCGCATCCGCATCCTCCCCGTCTCCGCCGTCGTCAAGGCGGGGCACCGGCTGCGGCTCGCGATCGCGGGGGCGGACAGCACGGCGCTGGCGCGCGTCCCGGCGACCGGTACGCCGACGCTCACCGTCCACCGCGGCGGCGCACGCGCGTCGGTGCTGGAGCTGCCGGTGGTCTCGGGGCGGTGAGGACACCGGCGACCGGGGCTGCCCGTCGTCGCGTCGACCTTGACGCGCGGGACCGGCGACCGGATCGTGGCGCGTTCCGAACGCCCGAGGATCCGACCGCACCGTCACCCGAGCCGATGGCCGCTGAGCCGACCTCCCCACCCGCGGTTCCACCCGTCACCGCCGACGTCGCCGCCACCCTCGCCGGCCTCGATGCGTCGCGGCGCGCCCTGGTGCATCGCCTCCGGGCGCTCGTGCAGTCGGCGGCGCCGGACGCCGTCGAGTCCGTGAAGTGGAACGCGCCCAGCTTCGCGCTCGCGCAGCGTCACTTCGCCACCCTCACCTTCCGCGGCGGCGCGGGGCTGCGCCTCGTGCTCCACCTCGGAGCGGCCGCGCAGCCGCAGGCGACCGTTCGGGCGGTCGTGCCCGATCCCGGCAACCGCCTCACCTGGAAGAGCGCGGATCGCGCGGTGGCGTCGATCGCCGGGCCGGGGGAGCTCGACGCCTGCCACGAGCAGCTCGGCGCGATCGTGCACGCGTGGGCCGGGTACGTGCGCGGCATGGCGTGAGGACGCGGTGGCCGACCCCGTGCCGCCCCTGGAGAGGTCTTCGGCGACCGCCTGAACGTCACCGTGCTGCGGCTCCTCGGCCGGCTGGCCGGGGGGCTGAGCGGGAACGCGGTCGCCCGGCGCCTCGGGCTGCAGCAGTTCGCCGTGCGCAAGGCGCTCGAGCGGCTCGTGGCGCGCGGGCTCGTCACCCGCACCGACGTGGGCCGCGCGGCCACCGCGCAGGGCCCCCCTTAGATCCTATCCCAGTAGGCCAGCACGGGCGAAGGCGATGTCGGCACATGCGAGGTGCAGCGAGCCCTCGTCGTTCGCTGTCCGCTTCTCCCATCGGGTGAGCAGGCCGCGGAAACGGTTCATCCAGCTGTGTGTCCGTTCTACGACCCACCGTCGCGCGCGTTTGCCCCGGGTGCGCTGGATGATCTCCTCGCGGCGTCCGCGGATGTGGGGCGTGAAGCCGGCATCCGCGACCGACACGCCGGGGACGCCGCCGGCCTCGATGAGGCGGGGCACGGCGTCGCTCGGTCGAGCGACCGCTGCGGACGCCGACGGGAGCGGTCCCGGCGCGTCCTCCGTCACCCGGGACGCGGCGCCCGCGCCTCCGTGCGGCGGCACGCATCCGCCGGCTGGTGCCAGGAGACTCGCGAGAAGCACGAGTGCCGTACGCGTGCCCGGCGGGGCCGTGTGCCGCAGGCGCGTGGACGTGAACCCCCGGGAGGCCCCCGCTCGACCACGTATGTCCCGCGGAGCCGTCGCACCGCGTGCACGCTGGGCGAGGCATTCGCCCGGGGCACGCGACGGCCCGGATCGCACCGGCGCGGGACGCCGCTCCGCGCCCTCACGGCCGGGCATCGCCGTCGGCGGCCCGGCGGAAGTGAAGGTTCCGCATGCGAGGCCCTTGCATGAGGAATCCGTCCACGACGCCGCGCGCGTCGCGCGTGAAGCGGATCGGGTCGGCCGCGTCGAAGTAGTCGCGGTAGACCGGCCGCAGGCGGTGCGGCGGCCCCCAGCGGGTCTGCATCGTCAGCACCGTGTCGACCGCCGCGACGGCGTAGGCACTCCCGAGCTCCTCGCTCACGTAGCGGCCGGCGTACTCGCGCAGCGCCGCCGCGGCGGGGCGGACCGCCGCGCGGCGCGTGTACGCGACCGTGAACGGGTAGGACGGCCGGTGCGCCAGCACGCTCCCGTCCGGGCGGAACTCGTACTCGGTGCGCCCATCCGCGCGCCGGAACCGGCGGTCCGTCTGCGCGAGCAGGAGGGTGCCGCGCCCCGCGCCGAGGACCAGAGAGTCTCCCCGCAGCGTGAGGACGAGCGGGATGCCGAGCGGGTCGGCGTAGACGCCGGCGTATCCGGCGAGGCGTGCGGCCGGGACGGCGACGCGCGCGGCGGGCGGCGCCTCGGGCGGCGCGAGCTCGCCGGCGAGCAGCACGTCGGCGATCCCGGCGAGGAGCTCGCCCGCATCCGCGTCGTTGGAGTTGCAGAGGACTGCCACGGCGAGCCCGAACGCCGGGAACCGGCCCACGGCCGCGTGGTAGCCGATCTCGTCGCCGCCATGCGTGATGAACGGGGTGCCGCGATACTGCTCGACGAACAGGCCGAGCCCGTAGCCCGTGCGCGCACCGTTCGGCAGTCGGTGGTCGACCTGCAGCTCAGCGAGCAACGACGAGTCCCCGACGATCGGGCGGTCGAAATTCGCCTGCCAGCGCAGCAGGTCGCCGACGGTCGAGACGACGCCGGTGGGTCCGACCACGTCGTGATCCGGCATCATCCACCGCCAAGAGCGGTCGGTGCCGCGGACGTAGGAGATCGCGCGCCCCGGCAGCACCAGATCGTAGGCGTCCTGGAGCTGCGTGCGCGACATGCCCAGCGGGGCGAAGATCCGCTGCTCCATGAAGGCGCGCGGCGGTTGGCCGCTCACGCGCCGGACGATGATCGCCGCGAGGGTGTAGCCCGTCGCGCTGTACATGTAGTCGACGCCGGGCGCGTGATTCAGCTCGCGCTGACGCGTGACGACGTCGAAGGCGTCGGTCATCGTCACGTGCCACCGCAGCCCCTGTCCGCGCCCGATGCGCAGCAGCTCCCAGTGGTCGCGGAGCCCGTGCGTGTGGGCGAGGAGGTCGCGTACGGTGATGCGCGCGCCGAAGTCGGGCAGCTCAGGCAGGTGGCTTCGGACGTCGTCGTCGAGCGAGAGCTTGCCCTCGCGAGCGAGGAGCAGCACGGCGAGTGCCGTGAACTGCTTCGTGACCGACGCGACGGGAAACCGCGTCTCGGTCGTGATGGGCGTCGCGAACTCCAAGTTCGCCATGCCGGCGCTGGTCTCGTAGACCAGGCGTCCGCCGCGGCTCGCCGCGGCGGCGCAGCCGGGGGCGGCCTGCGAGCGGTACGGTGCGAACACGGAGTCGAGGGCGGCCCGTGCGGCGGCGCTCGGCGCCTGCGCCGCCGCCGGTCGTGTCGCGAAGGCGACGCCGAGCGCGGCGAGCGTGAGCAGCGTCGGTCGCACGCGCGAGCGCGCGGCGGCGCGCGGGGGCGGCGCGTGATGATGCGCGGGCATCGGGACGGCCTCCCTTCGTGTGGGCGTACTCACCGCGCTTCACGGCGGCGCGTGCCGCCGCCGATGCGCGGGGCGAGCACGAAGGTGAACTCCTGCAGCGCGGCACCCTCCGCGGGGTCGCCGGCGTGCGCGTACGCACCCGACGCCGCACGGCGCCGGCGCAGGAGGGTGAGGATCGCCGCGACGTGCTGGTTGACGGTGCGGAGGTCGTCGGGCGAGAGCCATCCCTGGGCGCGCCCTGCCCAGAGATTCCGCGCCTCGCCGGCGACCGTCGCAACGCCCGGGCGGAAGGCGCGGGCGAACCGCCGCTCGGTCGTGCGCAGCATGGTGCCCACCACGGCGCCCACCGACGCGCGGTTGCGCGCGTCGGCGGGCTCGTACGCGAGGCTCAGCGGGCGGAGCGCGACGTCGTAGACCGCCTCGGGACGCGCCAGACGGCGATCGAGCGCCTGCGCGTCGTCCACGGCGACCACGAGCCCCCCGGCGCGCAGGAGGCGGATGTGGTAGTAGAGCGCGTCAGGGCGCCGACCCAGATGGGCGGCGAGAGCGCGGATGGTGCAGGGTCCCGTGACCTCCAGAACGTCGACGATCTCTTGGCGCGTGGCCGACGCGAGCAGGCGAATCTGGGCGGTATCGCGGATGGGCAAAGCGTCCGGCCTGGGTGGCGCCGAAGACGCCGAAGACGGTAGCTGCATGTCGTGACCTTAAGGCGGCATTGAAAAATTGACAAGGATTTCTACACACCATCGGGTGCGGCTGACGAGCTCGGCTGATGCACCCCTGCCGGCGGACGGATCGGGGCCGCGCACCACCCGGCCCGGCACGGGCGGGACCCGCGGACGGGGCGTGGCCCAGCGGGTGACCGGGCGGGCCACACAGTGGCGCTGACGTGGTGGCGCGCTCGCAGTGCTCCGGCGGAGCACGCGCCCGGGATGGCCGAAGACGGGCGGATCGGCGACAGAGACGGCAGCGAGTGCGGACCACTCGTCGTCAGGAGCCGTCGCCCTCGGTCGGCGCCCCCCCCCCGCGATCGACGCCCTCGGGGGTGTGCGCGGACCGAAGCCGCATACTGTCATCGGACCGCTGGCCACACGCCGCACGTGCCGCGGAGCATCGGTGGCGGGGCTGATCGGCCGCAGGAGCAGCTGACTGGCTTCGGGCCGGGGCGGGAATGCGTCGCCGCAGTGCCGGCTAAGGTGCCTGCGGGTCCCCGCACGCGGACGCGCCGGCGGAGTGGCGTGCCGGCGGAATGGGTAGGGAGCCGCCCTGCTCGGGCCGCGGTGCTCAAGGTCGCGGCGGGGCGGGCGCCCCCGAAGCGAGGCGCGGGACCGGGGGGTTAGCTTTCGGAGTCCCCACGCCCGGAGCCCGGCCCCATGCCGTTCACCATCGACGACCCGCAGATCGAGCGCCTCGCGCGCGAGCTCGCCGCCGCGACCGGTGAGCCGGTCCAGCACGCCCTCGCGGCGGCCCTCCGCGAGCGGCTGGCCCGCGTCCGGCCCGCTCCGGCCGGCGTGCCGGCGGCCGGGCGCCTCGGGACCGTCGCCGAGATCCAGGCGTACCTGGCCGCCCTGCCCGAGCTCGACGCGCGCCCGCCCGAGGCGATCCTCGGCTACGACGCGCTCGGCCTCCCGCGCTGACCGCCGGGCCGACGGCGGATGACCGCTGGCGAAGACCCCGGCGCGCGACGGGTGTCAGGGGGCCTTGTCCCGGGGCGCGTGGTGCTCGACACGTCGGCGCTCGTCGCGATCCTGTTCGGCGAGCCGGAGGCGGCGCGGCTCGAGGCAGCCGTCCGCGCGGCCGCGGTCCGCGAGGTCGGGGCGCCGACGTACGTCGAGGCGGCCATCGTGCTGCGGGCGCGGCGCGGGCCGGCCGGCCTGGTTGCGTTGGACGCGCTGCTCGCCGCGCTCGGCATCGCCGTCGTCCCGCTCACGGCCGAGGGGGCCCGGCACGCGCGCGACGCGTACGACCGGTACGGGATGGGGCGGGGGGTAGCGCCCGCGGTCCTCAACTTCGGCGACTGCCTCGCCTACGGCGTCGCGGCGGACCGCCGGGCGGCGCTGCTCTACAAGGGCGACGACTTCGCGCGCACCGACGTCGCCGCCGCGCCCTACTGACGACCCCCGACGCCCGCCAGCGCACACGCCCGGCTATCCGCGGATGGTGGCCATGCCACGACGCCGCACGACGGGATCGACCGGAGCGACGGCCAGTGAGTCGGGTCTGGATCACGCCTCGGGTCCGCTGGCCGGGCTGAGCGAGGAGGCGCTCCGGGCCACGGTGCCGGAGCCGATCGTTGGCCGCGGCGCCCGGTACGCGGCGGCCGGCGCCGTCGAGGCGGTCGCGCTGCGCGGGCGCGTGCTCGACGCGGCGGTGCAGGGGAGCGAGGAGCGCCCCTACCACGTCACCGCTCACCGCGTCCCGCGCGGTCGATCGGCGGGCGCGCTCGTGAGCGCGTGCACGTGCCCGTACATGGAGGGCGCCGCCAGCGACGACCAGGCGACGTGGTGTAAACACGTGGTGGCGGCGCTGCTCGTCGCGCTCGCCGACCCGCAGGCCGTCGCGCGCCAGCCGCCTGTGTCGGCGCTCGTCGAGCCGCTGGACCGGGCCGCGCTGGTGCGGCTGCAGGAAGCGGTGCTGGCGCGCGCCCCCGACCTGTACGCGATCGTCGCTGAGGAGGCGACCCGAGTCGCTCGCGTGCGCCGACGGTAGCAGCACGCGCCGCGCGCTCGCCGAGATCTGAAGTGGGGCGACAGCGACGGAAGAGCAGTTCTGTTGCTCCAGGTCCTGCGCTCCGCGGGGACTCTCGCGACCTTGCCCGCCTGAGCACTGCATCGGCCTCGGCACTGCTCACCGACGCCGTCGTCCATTGCGCGTCCGATGCGTCAATCGTTTACCAGGAGCTGGTGCGCGCGTAGGCGCGCGGTCTCCTCGAACGGCCAGCGGCCCGGTCGCCTCGTGCGGGGTGACCGGGCCGCTTCGCACGTCCGCCCCCAGCGTCTGCCTTGCGCCCACGCCGTCCGATACATATTCCTATCGTCGGTATAGCGTTCATCGTAATAAAAGAGCTTACCGCGAATGCCATGTCCGCCGACGACCCCGAGCGGTTCCTGCCGCTGACGCCGCTTTCGCTCGCCCTTCTGCTCGTCCTCGCCGACGGCCCACGGCACGGGTACGCGATCATGAAGGAAGTGGAGCGGGAAACCGGCGGCCGGCTCAGCCCGGGCGCCGGCAGCCTCTACGCGGCGCTCCAGCGGCTCCAGGACGACGGCCTCATCGCCACGGCGCCGGCCGGGGCGGAGGGGGAGCCCGGCGATACGAGGCGCCGGTACTACGTCCTCGCCGATCGTGGCCGCGCGGTCGCCCGCGCCGAGCTGCTGCGGATGGCGCGCGTGATCCAGCTCGGCCACGACCGCCGCCTCGTCCCCGAGCTCCGGCTGGTCATCGGCCCCGCCGAGGCGTGAGCGCCGCGCCCCGTTCCGTCGCGACGCTGCTCCGCGCGCACGCCCTGCTCGTCAGGGCCCTGCCCGAGCCCTTCCGCCGCCAGAACGCCGGGGAGATCGCCGAGACCGCGCGCGAGGCCGTTCTCGCGACGCTGGCGGTCGGCGGCGCGCCGGCCGCGCGCGGCCGCGCCTGCCGGGAGCTGCTCGACCTCGGCACCGTCGTCCTGCGCCTCCGCGCGTCGCGCGCCTCCGCCGCCCCCCGGTTCGTCCCCGTCTCACCGTTCTCCGCTCAGGAGCCGCCGATGACCCGTCTGCTGCACGACCTGCGACACGCCGCGCGCGCGCTCCTCCGCCGCCCGGGCTACGCGCTCGCCGCCATGGCCACGCTCGCGCTGGGCGTGGGCGCCGCGACGGCGGTGGGGTCGGTGGCGCACACGGTGCTCGCGCGGCCGCTCCCGTTCCCGGACCCCGAGCGCCTCACGATGGTGTGGCGCACCGCGCCGCAGCGGAATCTCGACCGCCTGGGGGTGTCCGTGCCCGACTACCTCGACTGGCGGCGCGAGGCGCGCGGCTTCACCGACCTCGCCGTGTACACGGAACTCGGCGGCACCGGCACGCTGCTCGCCGGCGGGGAGCCGCAGCGCGTGAGCGGGACGCTGGTGAGCGGGAACCTCTTCCGCACGCTCGGCGCACGGGCCGCGATCGGCCGCACGATCGGCGACGGCGACGGCGAGCGGGGCGCCGAGCCGGTGGTCGTGCTCTCCGACGCGCTCTGGCGGCGCGCCTTCCGCGGGGACCCGGCGGTCGTCGGCCAGCTCATGGAGCTCGGCGAGCGGCGCGCGCGCGTGGTCGGCGTGATGCCGCGCGACTTCGCCTTCCCGTGGGCGAGCACCGAGTTCTGGGGCGCGCTGCGGCTCGACCCGGAGCAGTCGGAGCGCAACAGCAACTTCCTGGTGGCCGTCGGGCGCCTGCGCCCCGGCGTCTCGCGCGACGCGGCGCAGGCGGAGCTCGCGGCGATCGACGCCCGCATCATCGCGGCCCACCCGGGCGACGGCAACCACGACGCCGGTGTGCGGCTCGAGGGGCGGCAGGACTTCGTGACCCGCGACGTGCGCCCGGTGCTCGTCGTGCTCCTCGGCGGCGTGCTGCTGCTGCTCGGCATCGCGTGCGCGAACCTCGCGAACCTGATGCTCGTGCGCGCCACCGCGCGCACGCGCGAGCTGGCGACGCGCGCCGCGCTCGGCGCCGGACGCGCGCGACTGCTCCGGGACTTCGTCGCCGAGGGCGCCGTGCTCGGCGTCGGCGGCGGCGTGCTCGGCGTCGCGCTGGCGTGGGGCGCGGTCCGCATCCTTCTCGTGCTCGGGCCCGAGGCGCTCCCCCGCCGCGAGGAGATCGGGCTGGACGCCGCGACGCTCGCCCTCTCCGTCGTGCTGTCGGTGGCCTGCGCGCTCGCCTGCGTGACGCTCCCCGCCTGGCGCGCGACGCGACGGCTGCGCGGTGCCGTGAGCGGCGCCACGCTGCGCGACGGCGCCCGCACCACGGGCGGCCGCGCCGCCGCCCGCGTGCAGGGCGGGCTGGTCGTGGCGCAGCTCGCGCTCGCCCTCGTCCTGCTCGTCGGCGCGGGGCTGCTCGGCCACAGCCTCTGGCGACTCATGGGGGTCCCCACGGGCTTCGACGGGCGCGCCGTGCTCACCGCGCGGCTCTCGCTGCCGAAGAGCCGCTACCCCGAGCCGGCGCAGGTGCACGCCTTCTACGACGCGCTGTTCGACCGCCTCGAGGCGCGGCCGGGCGTCACCGCCGTCGGCGGCACGTGGGCGCTCCCCTTCGGCGGCCCCAACGGCTCGACGACGAAGCTGCCGACGGACGGCCGCCGGTCGTGGGACGACGCGGTCGAAATCGTCCTCGCGCCCGTGCGCGGCGACTACTTCGCCGCGCTCGGCATGCGGTTCGTGCGGGGCGCGAACTTCACCGGGAGCGAGACGACGCCCGTGACGATCATCAACGAGACGCTCGCCCGCCGCTACTGGCCGGGGCAGGACCCCGTCGGCCGCCAGCTGCGCGGACGCGCCGCCGACGCCTCGACGTTCACCGTCGTCGGCGTGGTGGCCGACGTGAAGCGCCGCACGCTCGCGGGGGAGACGGAGCCCGAGATGTACGTCCCGCACGCGCAGGCGGCGTGGACCGGCGGCGACCTGTACGTGACGGTGCGCACCGGCCCCGACCCGCTCGCCCTCGCGCCGGCGCTGCGCGAGGCGGTGTGGGCGCTCGACCCGCGGATCCCCGTGACGGACCTGGCGCCGCTCGACGACGTCGTCGGCGAGTCGCTCGCCGCGCCGCGCTTCCGCACCGTCGTCGTCGCGACGCTGGCCGCCGTCGCCGGCGCCCTGGCGCTGGTGGGCGTCTACGGCGTGCTGGCGTTCGTGGTCTCGATGCGCACGCGCGAGATGGCGGTGCGCGTCGCGCTCGGCGCCTCGCGCCGGCAGATGGTCGGCGGGGTGCTCGGGCGCGGGCTGCGGCTCACCGGGCTCGGCGTGCTGCTCGGCCTGGGCGGCGCCTTCGCGTCGAGCCGGCTGCTCGGCTCGATGCTCTACGGCGTAACGTCGCTCGACCTGCCCACGTACGCGGGCGTGTGCGCGCTGCTCGTCTCCGCGGCGGCGCTGGCCTGCTGGGTGCCGGCCCGCCGAGCCGCCGACGTGGACCCGGTGGTCTCACTGCGCGAGGAGTGAGCGGCAGGAGCGGCGCCCCCCGCGTGGCGCCGGCTCGGCAGCGCGGCGCGCAGTTCGGCCGGCAGCGCGTCGGTCGCGTCGGTCACCCGGTACTCGGCCACGCCCGTCGGGCTCGCGACGCCGCGGAGCGCGTACTCGGCGACCACCGCGTCCTTGCCACCGCCTCGCGGCCGTACCACAGGCGGAGCGCCGGGTCGCCGGGCGCTCGCGGGCCGGCTGCGTCCACGACGGCCGTTTGTGCAGCGGAGTCCCCGGCCAGCCGGGCCACGACCTCAGCCCCCCATCCGGCGCGCGCCAGCACGTCCGCCAGAAACGCCGGGTACTCGGCGGGCAGCCGGTCGCGGGTGGGGGCCGAGACCGCGTCGGCCGGGTCGTCGCCACCCCGTCAGGGGAGGAGGGGCCGGAACGGGACCGGGCGCTCGGCCAGCGGGAGCAGCTCGGCCAGCATCGTCTGCAGGAAGCGCCCCGGCTCCTCCCACATGACCATGTGCGAGCTGCGCTCGAAGGTGACGAACTCCTTGCGCGGCGCGCGGACCGTCTCGAAGTAGGCGCGCGCGCCGTCGTAGGTCGTGTGCAGGTCGTAGCGGCCGTGGAAGAGGAAGACCGGCACGCGGAAGTCGCGCGGGAGCGTGCGCGTCGAGTCGGCGGAGCGGCCGTCGACGATGTGGCGCACCATCCACCCGTTGGACGCGCCCCAGCTTCGCACGTCGTCGGCGGTGTACTCGGGCGCCCACTCGTTGAGCGCGTTGAAGAGGTCGAACGTCGGCTTGCCGTACCACCCGCCGTCGTGGCGGCGCGCCAGGGCGCGCGCGGTGAGCATCGCGCGCGCCGGCGTCGGCCCCGCGGGGGCGGGGTACGGCGCCATCGCCTCGAGGGCGCGGACGCCCTGCGTGTCGTTCGCCGCGCGCGCCCGCCGCACGAGCTCCGCGTAGAGCCGCTCCTCGTTGTCGCGCCCGGCCACGCGCCCGCTCACCTGCCCGACGCCGACGTACGCGTGCACGAGCTCGGGGTGCCGCGCCGCGAGGTGCGTCCCGATGTCGCTCCCGTAGCTGAACCCCATCACGAACACCTTCTCCTTGCCGAGCTTCCGCCGCACGTGGTGCACGACGGCCACGGCGTCGTCGACGAGGAGGTCGCGCGACAGAGTGCGCGCGAGGCGCGCCGAGTCGGCGGCGCGGAAGCTCTTGCCGACGCCGCGCTGGTCGTAGTTGACGACCGTGAAGAAGTCCTCCCACGGCTTCTGGTACGACCACGTCATCCCGAGCATCGCGGTCCCGGGGCCGCCGTGCAGGAAGACCAGCACCGGGTTGCTGCGGTTCAGCCCGCGGATCGAGACCCACTGCGTGCTCCCGTTGACCTGGAGCGAGTCGAGCTCCTCGATCCCCTCGGGCGTGTGGATGCGACGGAGGTCGGCGATGCGGGCGCGGATCGAGTCGCGCGGCCACGCGTCGGGGACGGGGCGCTGGGCGGCGGCCGGCGCCGCGAGGGCCAGCGCGGCGAGGAGGGCGGCGAGGACGGGGCGGCGCATGCGCGGGGGCCGGGTGGCGGGGGGCGGGCGCTGCCCAAGCATACGCCGCGCGCCGGGACGCCGTTGCCGCCGCGTCCCCCGACGCGCGGGCGGTCGAGCGCTCGGCAACGGCGGGAGAATCGGAGGCGGCGGATCGGAGCGGATCCGATGCGTCAGATGCTCCTGCTCTTCCCAACGCCAGAGGCCAGATGCGCGACGGGCGCACGGAGGGTAGGATGGGCACCGCCGCGACGACGCGGCGCGTCCACCGTCGACGTCTCCGCATGGCTACGCCCGCCCGCCGCGCGCCCGCCGCGCTGCTCCTGCCGTTCCTCGCCGCCTGCGCAGGCGCGCGCGGCGCCGCCCCCGCCACCCCGGCCGCCGGGGGCGGCGAGCCGCCGCTGGCGGGGAAGCGCGTCGAGTCGCGGCGCGGCGTGGTGGTGACGAGCGCCGCCGACGCGTCGGCGGCCGGCGCCGCGGTGCTGCGGCAGGGGGGGAACGCGGTCGACGCGGCGGTGGCCGCCTCGTTCGCGCTCGGCGTCGTCGATCCGTCGCAGACGGGGCTCGGCGGGTACGCGGTCGGCGTCGCCTGGCTGGCGCGGGAGCGGCGCGCCGAGGTGCTGGAGGCGATGGGGCAGGCGGGGGCCGACCCGGCGTGGGGGGCGCCCGACCCGCAGCCCGCGGGCGCGACCAGCTTCGACGGCGGCGACGCGCGGGCGCCGCGCACGGCGCTGGTGCCCGGGTTCGTGAGCGGGCTGCTGGCGTGGCACGAGCGGCACGGCAAGCTGCCGCGCGCGGCGGTGCTGGCGCCGGCGGTCCGGCTGGCGCGCGAGGGGTTCGTGGTCGGGCCGCTCAACCACCGGCTGTTCGCGGCGTCGGTCGACAAGCTGAAGGCCGACCCCGAAGCGGCCGCACTCTTCCTCCCCGACGGGCGCCCGCCCGCGGTGGGGGACCGGCTGGTGCAGCCGCGGCTCGCCGAGCTGCTGGAGGCGATCGCGCGCGACGGCGCGCCGGCGTTCTACGGCGGCGAGTTCGCGCGGCGGGTGGCGGAGAAGACGCGGCGCGTGGGCGGGCTGCTCGACGCGGCGGACTTCGCGGCGTACCGGCCGGCGTTCCGGCGCCCGGTGTGCTCGGCGTTCAAGCAGTACACCGTGCTCGGCGCGCCGACGCCGGTGGCGGGGGCGTCGATGGCGGAGCTGCTGAACGTCGCCGAGCGCGCGCGGCTGACCGAGCGCGGCGACCCGACGCGCGACCCGGAGACCGTGGTGCGCTTCGCCGACGCGGTGCGCGTGAGCGTCGCCGACCGCGCGCAGCTGCGCGGGCACCCCGAGTGGGCGCCGGGGCCGGTGCGCGGGCTCGCCAGCGCGGGGTACGCGGAGTCGCGCGCGCCGCTCGTGGGCGCGCCGCTGCGCGACACGCTGCCGCGCGCCGACGCGTGGGCGTTCGAGAGCGCGCCGGTGGCGGCGCGGTGCGCGGCGCTCGACCCGTACCCGCAGACGGCGCGGCCTGCTCCGGCTGCTCCGGCGGCGGGCGGCGCGCCGGGCGACGACGCGCTCGACGCGCTCGACGCGCTCGACGCCGAGGCGCAGGGGAGCCAGACGTCGCACCTCGTGGTGCTGGACGCGGAGGGGAACGCGGTGTCGCTGACGTCGAGCGTGGGCGTGCTGTTCGGGTCGGGCGTCTACGCCGAGGGGGTGTGGCTCAACTCGTCCGGCAACCTGTTCGGGCGCGGCGAGCGGCGGCCGGGGCGGAAGCCCGGGAGCGCGCTGTCGCCGACGATCCTCGTCGAAGGCGACCGCGTGCGGCTGGCCGCGGGCGCCGGCGGCGCGGCGTACATCCCGACGGCGGTGGGGCAGGTGGTGCTGCGCGTCGCGGGGTGGGGCGAGGAGCCGTACGCGGCGCTCGCCGCCCCGCGCTTCCAGCCGTCGGCAATCGGCGGCGCGCTCGAGATCGAGCAGGGGTTCGCGCTGCCGGTGTACGGGGCGCTGCGCGCGCACGGGTACGCGCCATCCAACCGCGTGGCGAACCTGCAGTTCGCGGGGGTGCACCTGTTCTGGGTGCGGCCGGACGGCGTCGCGGTCGGCGCGGCGGACCCGCGGCGGGACGGGGTGGCGATCGCCCAATAGGAGGTGTCACGATGCGACGGTCGACGTGGGTCCTGGTCCTCGCACTCGCGATGGGAGCAGCACCGTCTCCGACCGCGGGTCAGCCGCCGGGACGGCCGAACGTCGTGCTGATCATGACGGACGACGCCGGCTACGGCGACTTCGGGAGCTACGGCGCGCCGGACGTCCGGACGCCCAACATCGACGCCATCGGCCGCGAGGGCGTTCGGCTCACCGACTTCTACGCCAACGGCGCCACCTGTACGCCGACCCGCGCCGGGCTGATCTCGGGCCGCTACCAGCAGCGCTTCGCGCTGGAGGCGCCGCTCCAGTCGCAGGGCGAGGCGGACTGGGTGCGCGGCCTGCCGGCGACGGGCGGGTCGCTCCCCCAGCTCCTCAAGCAGCGGGGCTACGCGACGGCGCTCGTCGGCAAGTGGCACCTCGGGTGGCGCGACGAGTTCAGCCCGAAGGCGCACGGCTTCGACTACTTCTTCGGCTTCAAGAGCGCGTTCGTCGACTACTACCAGCACACCGCGGGCCCCAACGCGCCGGGCCCGAAGGACCTGTTCGAGAACGAGCGGGCGGTCGAGGTCCCCGGCTACATGACCGACCTGATCACGCGGCGCTCCGTCGCGTTCATCGAGCGACACGCCGACCGCCCCTTCTTCATCGACGTGGCGTACAGCGCGCCGCACTGGCCGTACCAGCCGCCCGACCGGCCGTCGACCGCGCGCGAGAACGGCCGCCACCTGACGCCCCTCGACACCGCCACGAGCACGCGGGCCGACTACGTGGCCATGCTCGAGCGCGTCGACCAGGGGGTGGGAGAGATCCTCCGGACGCTGGACCGGCTCGGGCTGCGGCAGAACACGCTCGTGATCTTCACGAACGACAACGGCGGCGAGTGGCTGTCGCGCAACGCGCCGCTCTTCCACCACAAGGGGAGCGTGTGGGAGGGCGGCATCCGCGTGCCGGCCATGGTGCGGTGGCCGGCGCGCATTCCGCCGAACCGCGTGTCGCGGCAGGTGGGGATCACGATGGACCTCACCGCCACCATCCTCGCCGCCGCGGGAGCGGCCGCCACCGCCCGGGCGCGCCACGAAGGGATCGACCTGCTGCCCGCGATCGCGGGGGACGGCCCCGAGGTCGACCGGACGCTCTTCTGGCGCATCTCGGGCGCGCGTCCGCAGGGCGCCGTGCGTTCGGGCAACTGGAAGCTCGTCATGGACGGCGCCCGCCCCCTCCTGTTCGACCTGCGCGCGGACGTGGCGGAGCGGGAGAACCTGGTCGGCGCGCGGTCCGACGTCGCCCGACGTCTGCAGGCGCTGCTCGGCGCGTGGCACGAAGACGTGAACGCCGAGGCGCAGGCGTCCACACAACGAACGCAACGATGAACACACGGGAACGCGACACGCTGCTGCAGACCCTGAAGGCCCGCTTCGAGGCGCACGCGCGCCGCCACCCCGGCGTCGCGTGGCCCGACGTCCGGGGCCGGCTCGAACGCCACCCCGACGCGCTCGAGTCGCTGCGCGCGATGGAGGCGACCGGCGGCGAGCCGGACGTGATCGGTTGGGACGAGGCGACGGGGCGCCTCACCTTCTGCGACTGCGCCGCGGAGAGCCCGAACGGCCGCCGGAGCCTCTGCTACGACGGCGCGGCGCTGGACGCCCGCAAGGAGAACAAGCCGCAGGGGAGCGCGGTCCAGGCGGCGGCCGCGATGGGCGTCCGCCTGTTGACCGAAGACGAGTACCGGGCGCTCCAGACGCTCGGGGAGTTCGACCTAAAAACCTCGAGCTGGATCGACACCCCGGCCGACGTGCGCGCGCTCGGCGGCGCGCTGTTCGGCGACCGGCGCTACGGGCGGGTGTTCACGTACCACAACGGCGCGCAGTCGTACTACGGCGCGCGGGGGTTCCGCGGCGTGCTTCACGTGTGACCGGACGCCACGCGCTCCTGCCCCCCGAGCATGCCTTTCCCATTCCGAATTAGCCGGTTCACGCGCGTGATCGCGGGAGTGCTCGCGGTGCTTGCGCTCTCGATGGCCGGGTTCCTGGGCTGGGTGGTGATGCGCGAGCCGGACGGCGCGTGGGCGCGTGAGGGCGCGCTGCTCGGACTCGCATTCGGCGCGCTCTTCCTGCACGCGGCTGTCACGGGCCGGAGCCCGCGCTGGCTGGAGGAACGGATCGGCGGGCGCGCGCCGCCGCCCGATGCCGCGCCGCCTACGACCGAGGCGTCCTAGCTGCGGATCGCGCCGACGTTGCGACCGCCGCCAAGGGTGGCGCGCGCGACGCCTGTCGCAAACGCGGGACGCGCGGTTACCCTTCGACGGGTGCGGCGCCCACTCGGCGTACGCGGGCGGCGCGGACGGAGTGGGGCGCGTGACACGCGGAGTAGAGGAGACGACGATGGCGCACGCCAGACGCCGGGTGCTGCGGGGACTGGTCGCCGTCGTCGCGGCCTATTGGGTCGTCCTCGTGCTCGCGGCGCTGCACCGGCCGCTCCTCCTGCTGCTGGAGATGCGCGGCCGGACCGGCACCCGCATGACGGCCGGCCTCTCCGACGAGCAGGGTCTGTCGATGACGATCGACGGGGAGCTGGTGTGGCGGGCCGCCTTCGGCCTCTCCGAGGCGCTCGCCTGGATCGTGGTGCCGCCGCTACTGATGTGGGTCGCCTGGCTGGTCTGGGCGGCGCGCCGGCACCCCGCCCCGCTACCCGCTGCCGACGGCCGAGCGGCCCTCGGCCGCGGCGCCGCCGGCGAGTGGCCGACGCCCTCGGAGCGAGCGCAGCGCGTGCCGGTCGACGACCGGCCGACGGACCGCCAGTAACCGCGCACGCCACTCCGCGGTCGAGGCGGCGTGCGGCCGCGGCCCGACCCGGTCGCCTTGACGGGGGGCCGGGGCCGCGTCACCGTGTCGTGCGGACCGGACCAGAGCGGCGTCGGGCGCTCGTGACGTCGAGGAGAGTTCTCGTGAATCGGACCCTGACACTCGCCACGCTCGGCCTCACGCTTGCCGCCGCGCCGGCGCGCGTGTCGCACGCGCAGGTCGCGAACACCGGCGACGTCGCCAAGCGCGGCCTCGCGGAGCGCGACTTCCCCCGCGCCCGGCAGCTCGCCCCCGGCGTCTACTCGTACGAGGCGCTGCGCGCGGGCGACCCGGGCGGGAAGATGACGACCGTCAGCCTCGTCGTCGTCACCGACGGCGGCGTGCTGGTCGCGGACGGGCAGGGCAACGCGGCGCAGACGAAGGAGATGGTCGACTGGATCGCGCGCACGACGCCGCAGCCGATCAGGTACGTCGTCGTCGCCTCCGACCACGGCGACCACACTGCCGGCAACGCCGCCTTCCCACCCGGCGTCACGTTCCTGGCGACGGCCGCGTCGGCGCGCGCGCTGACCGCGGCCGCAGTCGGTGCCCCGACGCGCCTCGACACCGTCGTCGGCAAGCGCATCCTGCGGCTCGGCGGCACGACCGTCGAGGTGCTCGACCTCGGCCGCGCGCACACCGGGGGCGACCTGAGCGTGCACCTGCCGCGCGAGCGCGTGCTCTTCCTGAGCGAGGCCTACCTGCACTGGATCTTCCCCGCCATGCGCTCGGCGTACCCGCGCGAGTGGGTCGAGACGCTGAAGCGCGCCGAGGCCATGAACGCGGAGTGGTACGTCCCCGGCCACGGCTTCGTCGACGACGCGGCCGCGCTCAGACGCGACCTCCCCGCGTTCCGCCGCGCGGTCGAGCAGGTGATCGCCGAGGCGACGCGGCTGCACGCGGCGAGGGTGCCGTGCGCCGGCCGCGAGTCGTGCGAGGCCGTGAACGCGGGCGACTGGGGCGAGCTGCGGAGCTGGACCCTGTTCGGCAGCCAGGCGCCGATCGCGGTGCGCCGCGTCTACGACGAGATCGAGGGGAAGTTGGACGGCCGGGCCGGCACCGCGGTGCCGCGGGGCGCCCCGTAGCCCCGGCGCGCGGTGTCGGTGCAGCCGGCGGACCGAGGGCGTCGTCGGCTCCGCCATCGTGCCGCGTACCTCGCGCTCACACTCGGCACCATCGCGCTGGGCCTGACCGTCCACCGCGGGGGGGGCGGGTTCGGGGTCGTGACGCGCGACGTGCTCGGGGACGCGCTCTGGGCCACGATGATCGTGTGGGTGCTCGGCGCGCTGGCGCCCGCGCCGGGCCTGCGCGCCCGCGGCGCCCTCGCACTGGCGATCTGCTACGCGGTGGAGTTGAGTCAGCTGTACCACACGCCCGCCTTAGACGCCGTACGTCGCACCATCGCCGGCCGCCTGGTGCTGGGGAGCGGGTACGATTCGCGGGACCTGGCGGCCTACGCGGGGGGCGTGCTCGCCGCCGTGCTGGTGGAGCACGCCGTGTGGTCCCGCCGCCGCTCTCCGACGGCGCGGCAGGCGACGAGAGGACGCGCGTGACGGAGCCCGTCGGCTTCGACGAGCCGCCGCCCGGCCCGGCGCGACGCACGCTCCGGCCCCACCCTCCGTGGGCGTGAGATGCATCGACCGCTGAATGAGATGAGGCGTGACGCGGAGCGCGCGGGGCGGCGCGCGGCCGGGCGGGTGGTCGCCGCGCTGGCGCTGGCGGGCGTGGGCGCGATCGTCATCGCCGCGTGGCGTCTGGGCGCGCGCGCGGACGGCGCGGCCGGCACGCGCCTCGGGCCGGAGGCGGCCGTGACGCGCGGGGCGCGGCGCCTGGCGGCGATCGAGCGCGTGGGACGGGCCCGCGGGCGCGGGAGGCTCCCACTGTACCTCGCCCCGGCGACTGGCGCGACGATCGATTCGGCGCGCGTCGGTGCGCTCGCGGCGCGCCTCGTCCCCGGCACCGAGAGCGGCAATGCGCCGGCCATTGCGCTCGTGCCTCGTGATTCCGTGCGCGGTCTTGCGCCGATCGGGCGTCTGGTCGTCACCCCCGGCGAGCCGGGGCTCCTCGTGTACGGCGCGCGCGGATACCGGCCGTGACGCCGCCCGCCGCGCGCCGCGACCCGATCGAGGAACCCGACGTCTGGACGCCGCCCGCCGGCTCGCCAGCGGCGCGCGCGCTGGCGCACGTCGCCGAGCGCAGCGCGGGCCCGCCGATCGACCCCGCGCTGCGCGTGACGCTGCAATTCCACCCCGACCGCCTGCACGGCGGCGAGCCGATCCTGCGCGCGCTCGCGGCGGACGGCGTGTACCGCTCGCAGTTCGAGACGGGGACGAGCAACGGCGGGCTGACGGCGCACCCCGGCGGCGACCGGTGGCGGTGGGAGAGTCGCCTCTTCGGCGGGGCGTACGACGCGGCGCCGCCGGCGGAGCGGCCGAAGTACGGCGCGCTGAACTACCGGCGGCGCCCGACCGGCGGCGCGCCGCGCTTCGGCTCCGCGCACTTCCGCCTGCGCCCCGCGGTGCTCGCGCGCACGACGTTCTGCTACCCCGACAGCGCGCTCGAGCCGGAGCACGTCGGCGTCGCCGACCGCATGGCGCTCGTGCCGCTCGCCGAGGGGGACGACTGCGACGCGCTCGACGACGCGATCGAGGCGCACGTGCACGGCCCGGTGCGGCTGGCGCACGACGTCGAGGCGCTGGTGCTCGACCCGTGCTACCGCGGGACCGACGTCGAGGCGCTGGCGCGCGCGCTCCCGTGCGCGCTGGAGTGGCACCCGGGCTTCCGGCTGCCGGTCGATGAGCTGCGGCGGCACCCCGAGTACCGCGGCCCCGAGTACGTCGCACTCGGCGTCGCGCTCGCCCGGGACGGCGTGCTGACGCCGGCGGTCGTCGGCGACGCGGCGCGGACGGGGCGGTACGAGCTGCAGGACCTGAAGAAGGTGTGGCACCACGTCGCGCGGTTCGGCGACCTCCACCGCGCGTCGCACGGGGATGCGCGGTGACGCCGGCGACCGCGCCGCGGTGACGGCGCCCGCGCACGGGCCGGGCGGCGACGTCCCGCGCTTCCTCGCCGACGCGATGCTCGGCCGCCTCGCCCGCTGGCTGCGCGCGCTCGGCTACGACACGACGTACGACCCCGCGCTCCCCGACCCGGCGCTGGTGCGCCTCGCCGACGCGGAGCAGCGCATCCTCCTCACGCGCGACCGCCACCTGCTGCGCGAGCTGCGCCCGGCGCGGGCGCACGAGGTGCGGCACGACGCGCCACTCGTGCGGCTGCGGGCGCTCGTGCGGGCGCTCCAACTCGCGCCGCCGGCGGCGCTGTTCACGCGCTGCCTCGTGTGCAACGCGGTGCTCTCGGCGCCGCTGCCCGCGGACGAGGCGGCGCCGCTGCTGCCGCCCGCCGCGCGCGGCCTCCCCGGACCCGTGCGCCGCTGCCCGGCGTGCGGGCGCGTGTACGGGGAAGGCTCGCACGTGCGGCGGATGCGGCAGGCGCTCGCCGCGGCGCTGCCGGGGTGGGCGCCGTAGCCGGGCCCACCCCGGCGGTGGTCACGCCGTACGCGAGCGCCGCCGCGCGGCGACCGCGAGCGCCAGCAGGCCCGTCGCGCTCAGCGCCCACGTCCCGGGCTCCGGCGTCACCTGCACGGCGACGTTGCGGTCGTCGGGCGCGAAGTCGGAGATCACGTCGTCCTGAAGCACGGGCGCGGAGCGCGGCCAGAGGTTGGCGGTGAACGCCGACGGCGCGAGCCCCTGCGGGCGGAGCAGGTCGGCCGACAGCGTCGCCTCGAGCCGGGCGCCCGAGAACCGCACCGCACCCGGCGCGAACACCCCCTGCTGCCCCGTCACCAGGTCGACGTAGAAGCTCGTGCCGTCCGGGATGAGCGCCGCGAGGAAGTCGAAGCGGATGTCCGGCAGCCCGAGGTTCGCGAAGTTGGCGCGGCCGTCGCCGCGGTTGACGCCCCACACGAACGCCGCGCCCGGCGTGGTGCCGATGTCGCCGAACGACGTGCTGAGGAGGCGGAACGTCGAGGCGCCGTCGTACGTGAACCGCACCGAGCGCACGTCGAGGTCCGCGGTGCGCGGGCCGGCGTAGGTCGGGAGGAAGTCGCCCTCGGCGTCGCCCGCCTGGGCCGAGAGTGGGGCGGGCGTGCCGGCGGCGAGCGCGGTGGCGAGCGTGGCCGCGGCGGCGATCAGCGGGACGTGACGCGTATGGAAGCGCATGGATCGGGCGGGTGTGAGAAGGATGGCAACGGCAGAACGCGGCCGGAGCGTACGGCGCCCGGCGCGGCGTCGCTTGCACGGTCCCGCCACTGGATCGCGTCATCGACGCCGCGCGCCCTCCTGTCGCGACCGATCAAGACCGCCGCGATGCGGTGCGGCGAGGTTGACCCGCGACGCGTCGGGGTCGCGCACCGTGCGCGGGCCGCACCAACGCGGGCTCCGACGCCGCCCCACCTCAGCGTTCCCCACTCATGTCTCACCGCCGCGTTCTCCGCCGCGCCGCGCGCGCCGCGTTACTCATTCTCGCCGCCGTCGTCCCCGCCGCCGCGCGCGCGCAGCCGGCGTGCACGGCCGGCGCGCTCGCCGACTACCTCGCGCCCGGCTTCGCGTGCCGCATCGGCGCGTGGGCGTTCGACGAGTTCGACTACTTCACGTTCGCCGACGCGAGCGCCGGCGTGTCCGCGTCCGTGCCCGACGCGCGGCTGCAGGACGTGCGCCCGTTCCGGCGCGTCGGCGCGGGCCGACGCGTCGAGGTCGGGTTCACCTTCCTCGGCGGCCTCGGATCGATCGTCAGCACCACCGCCTCGGACCGGGGCGACGAGGAGGGCACCGCCGTCGCGCAGATCGAGTTCCTTGCGCGCACGCGCAGACGCGGCGCCCGCCTGCTCGGCGTCCGCACGGAGCACACCGCCTCGCTCGACGGCACGACGCCGGCGACGACGTTCCTCCGCTCCCAGAGCTTCGCGCAGGTCGTCGACGTCTTCGGCCCGGGGACGTGCCTGGAGGCGGCCACGCTGTCGCCCGCCGAGCCGGGGTTCGTGCACGACGAGCACGTCGGGTGGTGCGAGGGCGCGCCGCCGCACGAGGTCTTCACGCTGCTCAGCAGCATCACGCGGCTCGACCGGGACGGCGACGAAACGCCGGCGCCGCTGTTCGGCATCACGACGGCCACCGTGCAGCACGTCACCTTCGTGACCGCGCAGGTGGTGCCCGAGCCGGCGACCGTCGCCCTCGTGGCCACGGGGCTGCTCGGCCTCACGCTCGCCGCGCGATCCCGGCGGTCGCCGCGCCGCGACGCTCCCCGGCGGTCGCGACGTCGACGCTGGGCGAGGTGATCGCGCACGGGGAGCGCGTCGACGCGATCGAGGCGAGCGTCCGCGCGTCGCGTCCGGGTGCACTCGGCGGCTGAGACGCCTGCGCTCGGGCGCGCGACCCCGCCGCAGCCAGGATCGACCGAGATCTGTGCCTGCGGCGTCAGCCCCCGACGCGCAGGGCGTGCAGCAGCTCGCGCGGCGCGTAGACGCGGATGGGGTGGCGTCCGCGGGTCGGGACGAAGTGGCGCGCGTTCCCCGTCACCAGCGCGTCGGCGCGTCCCGCGGCGGCCACTTCGAGGAACGGCAGGTCGTCCGGATCGGGGAGCACGACGTCGAGCGGCGCGGCGGCGACGTGCTCCGCGAGCGCCTCGACGGCGTCGAGCACCCGGTCCACGTCGGCGGCCGCGAAGCCGAAGCGCGGGCGGTGCGCCACGGCGCGGTACTCCGCCGCGATCCGGTCGTCGAGGAGCGCCGTGAGCTCCCCGGCCAGGACCAGGTCGAGCAGCTGCGCCGGTGGCCGGTGCGGCGACAGCAGCGCCGAGATCAGCACGTTCGTGTCGAGGACCACCCGGCGCGGAGCCGGCGCTTCGGGCACCGGCTACTCCCCGGCCCCGCGCTTCTTCGCCCGCCCCGCGCGCTTCGGCCGTGCCGCACGCCCCTGCTCGGGGGCGGCGGGGGGCACCCGGCGCCGCGACGCACGGACCGCGGCGACCTCCGCCTCGACGTCGTCCTCCGTCAGCTCGTGCGCACCCCGACGCGCCGCCTCGGCCCGCAGGCGCGAGAGCGCCATCTGGGCGCGGACCCGCCGCACGAGCTGCAGGGCGGCGTCGACGTCCCCGCCCTCGATCTCCAGCATCAGGGCGCGCGGCTCCCCGTTGGAGACGATCGCCACCGCCTCGCTCTCCTCCAGCGCCTCCCAGACGGCCGAGGGCGTGTTCCGCAGGTCCCGGTAGCTGACGAATTTCACCATCGCGTACTCCTGTAGCGAGATTCGCTACAATATGGCGACGGCTAGCGGCGCGGGGAAGACGCGCCGATGCGCGGAACGCGGTGTGGTGAACGCGAGCCCCCGGCCAAGCCGCCCGCCGACGGCGTGTCGGCGCCGCCGCGGATTCCGCGTATTGTCGTGCGGGCCTACTCCGACCGCGCGCCGGACGTCCGCGCGACGCGCGGCGCGCCCGCGCCGGCGACACCACCCATGACGCGTCCGAACGATGCGAACGCTGGTCCACTGCATCACGTCCACGGTCGACGGCTTCATCGCCCGCGGCCACGGGTGTCCGGATGACTGACGCGACACCCGACGGCGCGCTCGTGATCCGGCCCGCGCGTGCCGGGGACGCGGAGGCCATCTGGCGCGTCCTCGAGCCGACGATCCGGGCCGGCGAGACGTACGCGCTCCCGCCCGACATGACGCGCGACGAGGCGCTGGCCTACTGGACGGCGCGGGACCGCGACACGTTCGTGGCGGCGGACGCGGACGGCCGCGTGCTGGGCACGTACTTCGTGCGGGCCAACCAGGCCGGCGGCGGCGCGCACGTCGCCAACGCCGGGTACGTGACCGCCGGCTGGGCCGCCGGGCGGGGCGTCGCGCGCGCGATGTGCGAGCACTCGCTGGCGCACGCGCGCGCCCGCGGGTTCCGGGCGATGCAGTTCAACTTCGTCGTCAGCTCGAACGACCGCGCGGTGCGGCTGTGGCGGCACCTCGGGTTCGACGTCGTCGGGCGGCTCCCGCTCGCCTTCCGGCGGCCGAGCGGGGAGTACGTGGACGCGCTCGTGATGTTCCGGGCGCTCTGACGCGCGGCGGCGCGTCCGCCGTGGCGGGCATGGCCGGCAGATCGCGGCGGCGCGGCGGGCGCATCGCGCCTGATTCCGGTTCACACGATCGCGCACGTCATCGGCGACCCTTGTCGGAGCCGCCCTCTCACGACCCAGTGGGCGTCGGCGGCGGGATGTGCCGCGTCTCCGCGATCCAGACGGTGCCGCGCAGCCGGCGCAGGCGATCCGGGGGGAGCGGCAGCTGCAGCGCGCGGGCGATGCGCGCCGGCGGGGCGGAGGGGCGGCGCACGCGCGGCGTGCCGGTGACGAGCAGGTGGAGGAGGACGCGGGCGAGCACGGGGCGGCAAGGAGGGGGGCCGCGGCGCCGAAGGGCCGCGTCGGTCGCCGGCGGTGCGCGATCCACCGCCCCGACGGCACGAACAGTACCCGCGAGGCGGGCATAGGCGTCCGGCGGCGTCGGCCGGGCGTCGGCCGGCGCGGCCGTGACCGCGACCTGCTAACGTGGGGTGCCGCGGACGCGAGGCCGCGCACGCGCCGCCACGCGCCGCGTCGCGCGACGCCCCCGCGTCTCGATCCCGGGGCGCCCGGCGGCCGATTGCGCCGCGGACCGTTCCCCCACCCCAACGTGCTCGCACCTCGTGGGAGACTCGTTCGGCCAGCTGGCGGCGGTAAGCGCCGTCCTCGGCGGCTTCGCCGTCACCTTCCTCAGCATCGTGCTGGCCCTCGCCGACGCCCGTCGCCGCGTCGCGGGCGCGGTCGCGTTGGCGACGACCGCGGCCGCCTGCTTCTTCCTCACGACGCTCGGCTGGGCGCTCCTGGCCGCGCTCGCGGCGCAGGTGGAGGCGAGCACCGGGGCGACCCGCGCGCGCGCGGCCGCGCAGTTCGGGGTCGCGGTGGCGATCACCCGCCCGATCTCGGCGCTCTTCCTGCTCGGCGTCCTGCTGCTGACGTGCATGCTGGGCGCCGGCGGCTGGCTCCGCTCGCGCCGGCTCGGCGCGTTCACGACGGCGACCGCGGTCGTGACCGGGCTCGGTGCGGTGGCCATCATCCGGCTGTTCGTGACCTGACGCGCGACGTGACAGGGCCATCGCGGTGACCGTACACGAGATCCGCTTCGACGACGGCGCGGCGTACGAGCGCTACATGGGCGCGTGGAGCCGACTCGCCGGCGCGACTTTCCTCGACTGGCTCGCGCCGGCGGCGGGGCTTCGCTGGCTGGACGTCGGATGCGGCAACGGCGCCTTCACGGCGCTGATCGTCGAGCGGTGCGCGCCGGCCGCCGTGCACGGCGTCGACCCGTCGCCGGAGCAGCTGGCGCACGCGCGCACGCGATCCGACGTGGGCCCGGCGGAGTTCCGGCTCGGCGACGCGAGGGCGCTGCCCTTCGCCGACGGCGCGTTCGACGCGGCGGTGATGCCGCTCGTGATCTTCTTCGTCCCCGAGCCGGCGGTCGGCGTGGCGGAGATGGCGCGCGTGGTGCGGCCGGGGGGGCTGGTGAGCGCGTACGCGTGGGACATGTACGGCGGCGGCTTTCCGTACGCGCCGGTGCAGGCGGCGCTGCGCGAGACCGGCGTCGACGTGCCGGGGCCGCCGAGCCCCGAGGCGTCGCGGGTCGACGTGCTGGTCGACCTGTGGCGCGGCGCCGGGCTGGTGGAGGTGGAGACGCGCGCGATCACCGTGCGGCGCGCGTACGACGGCTTCGACGACTACTGGGCGACGGTGCGACTCGCGCCGGCGTTCGGGCGGCTGCTCGGCGCGATTCCCGACGACGCGGTCGATGGGTTCCGGGCGGCGCTGCGCGAACGGCTGCCGGCGGCGGACCGCAAGGGTCGCCTGGTCATCACGGCGACCGCGAACGCGGTGCGGGGGCGGGTGGCATGATCGGCACGGTCGCCGTCACGGACTTCGGGTGGTACGACTTCCTCCGGCAGCGGCGGCTCGACGAGGTCAACTTCTGGACGCCGTCGGACCGCAAGCGATTCAACGCGCCGCAACTCTCACCGTTCTTCTTCAAGCTGAAGGCGCCGCACCGCGCGATCGCCGGGTTCGGGTACTTCGCGCGGTGGAGCAGCCTCCCCGACTGGCTCGCGTGGGACTGCTTCGGCGCCGGGAACGGGTGCGACACGCGGCGCGAGTTCGACCGGCGCCTCGCGGAGATCCGCGGACGCATCCGGTACGTGCCGGTCGGGCCGGTGCCGAGCATCGGTTGCATCCTCGTCGTGCAGCCGACGTTCTTCCCGCGCGACCGTTGGGTCGCGCAACCCTCCGACTGGAACGACCGGACCGTGTCGAGCGCCGGCTACGACCTGACGCGCGGGGAGGGGGCACGGGTCTGGGCCGAGTGCCGCGAGCGTGCGGGCGCGGTCGCGCAGGAACGCGCCGCGATCCCGCTGGTGGCCGGCCCCGCGGCGCCGCGCTACGGGTCGCCGCAGACGATCACGCCGCGGCTCGGTCAGGGAATCTTCCGGGTCGCGGTGACCGACGCCTACGGTCGAGCGTGCGCCGTCACCGGCGAGCACTCCCTTCCCGTCCTCGACGCGGCGCACATCCGCGCGTACCAGGCGGACGGGCCGCACGAGGTGCGGAACGGTCTGCTCCTGCGCGCCGACCTGCACCGGCTGTTCGACAAGGGCTACATCACGGTCACCGACGAGCGCCGCGTCGAGGTCAGCCCGCGGCTGCGGGCCGATTATCACAACGGGCGCACGTACTACCCGCTGCACGGTCAGCTGCTGCGCCGTCCGCTCGCCAGTGCCGACGAGCCCGATCCGGCCTACCTGCGCTGGCATCGGGACCACGTCTATCTCGCCGGAAGTTTCTGACACGCCGCGCCGTCGCCGCTCGCGCGGGTCCAACCGGCGGCCTACATTGCGGTTACGCCCTTCCCGGAGTTCACCGATGGCCGTGCCGTCCCCCCTCATCACGCGCTCGCCCGACCGCATCAGCGGCGCAGCGGTGTTCGCGGGCACGCGCGTCCCGGTGCAGACGCTGATCGAGTACCTGGAAGGCGGGGACCCGCTCGACGCCTTCCTCGCGGACTTCCCGTCCGTCACCCGGGAGCACGCGGTCGCGGTGCTGGAGCTGGCCAAGCAGGCTCTCGACGCGCAGGCGACGGCGGCGTAGCGTCGCGGGGCCGTGACGCGCGTCGTCCTGGATAACTGCGTGCCGCGCACGCTGCTGCCGCACCTCGCGCTTCCCGGGGCCACGACCGCCGGCGACCTGGGGTGGGCAGACCTGGACGACGGCCCGCTGCTCGACCGGCTCGCGGGCGTGTGCGACGTGTTCGTCACCGCCGACCGCAACCTGCCGTTCCAGCAGCGACTCGACACGCGGTCGTTCGCCACGGTCGTGCTGGTGGCACGCACGAACCGCGTCGCCGACCTGCTCCCGCTGGTTGCCGGCATCCGGGGGGCCGTCGCGCGGGCGCATGCCGGGCAGGTGGTGCGCGTCCCGGCGTGAGCGTGTCGGCGGCCGACTGAACCGTGCGGCACGGGCGGATCGCGCTGACATCTCCCGCTTCGTTCGCGTCCACCCGAGCCGCCGACCGGTCCCCGCCACAATGCCGACGCTCCTCGGCCGCGTCACCGTCGACCCCGCGAAGTGCGGCGGCCGCGCCTGCATACGCGGCATGCGCGTCCGGGTGACCGACGTGCCGGAGCTGCTCGCCTGCGGTGGCAGGCGCGCGTTCCGCGCGCCGCGATCCGACGGGTGACCAGCCGGCCGCCCACGAACGCGACCCACCCGCGGTCGCTGGCGTTCCTCACCGACCCGAACGTCTGGATCGAGTGCGCGGAGCCGCAGGTCCTCGTCGGGCCGTACGGCGTCCGGCGTGCCGCGACGTGGGTCGGCGTGTGGGCGGACGATCCGGAGCGGCTGCAGGCCGCACTCACCGCGGGCGAAGCCGGGTGACGGATCGCGGCCGCGCGGCGTGTCGTGGACGTCGGCGGTCCACGACGTCAGCCGTCCACGACGCCGGCAGTCGGAGCGCTCGCCTTCGGTGCGCCGGTCGGGGCGTTGGTGGCGTCCTCACCTGGCGCCGCCTCGGACGGCCGTCGGCGTGACACACACGCGCCAGCGTGGCGCGGCGGTGCCGGCAAGTCGCTCACCCGGTGAGCTCCTGGCAGACGCCGGCGGGCGGCGCGAACTTCCGAGGCGCGGGGCCCACGCCGATCGCCGCAGCTCGGCTCGCGTGTCGGATCGCCGCCAGCACCGCGAACTGCACGCACCTCGCCGACAGGAGTCGTTCGATGTCGTACATGCGCGGCGCCCACTACCTGTGGCGCGACGATCACCAGATCCATCTCTGGTCCCGCGCGGGGTACGACGGCTGGGACCAATCGGTCTGGGCGGCGGGGCACACCATCGACACCGATGAGGCGCCGGAGCGGCCGACGCCTGCCCCGAGCGGCGTCGCGCTGCCGCAGGAAGTCGCGGACGAGTACGTCCTGCTCCGGCTAGCCGAGCTGGTGGCGGCCGGCCGAGCGGCCGCGGCGCTGGACCGCGCGCTCGAGCGCCACGGCGGCAACGGCGGCGCGGCGGCGCTGGCGCAACTCGCTCCTCGCCTACGCGTGGCGCTCGCCAGCGTCGACTGCCGGAGTGCGACCACCTGACTGTCGCGTCGTAGCTGGTGGCGTCGCGCGGCGCTCCTGCAGAGGCTATGACCGCAGCACCTCGGCCACGCAGCTGCATCTTGCGTTCGGCGCGGCTGCCCGACGGGTGCGAAGGGGCGGCGCGGCGGCACCCCTGCCGGACTGCCTTCCCGGCGAGCGAATGAGGAGTCGGCCGACTCCTTGTCGAGCAGGTTGACGGGAGAGTCGTTCGTCCGCGTCTCCGCCCGATGGGTGAGCGCGTCTTGCGAACGACGGCTCATACTTTATACTGCAAAGTCTCGGCGCCGCGGCGCTGGCTTCGGGGCTGCGATCATGGAGACGACGGCATGGCACAGTGGGGAAGACGCGTCCGCGGGGTGCTCGGCATGGGCCTCGCCTGGGCCATCGGCGGCATCGGCGTCGCCGGCGTGCTCGAACTGGCCGACAACCTCACCGCCGCCGCCCACCCGGTGACGCGCCTCGTCGACATGTGGCCGCAGGTGCTGGCCGTCGTCGGCTTCGTCGCCGGCGTGGTCTTCGCCGTCGTCCTCGGTGTCGTCGCCCGCCGCCGCCGCTTCGAGGAGTTCACCTTCCCGCAGTTCGCCGCGCTCGGCGCGATCGCCGGCGCCGTCGTCGGCACGCTCGCCCTGATCACCGGCGCGCCGCTCGCCATCCCGATCATCCTCGCCCTCGCCGGCACGCTCGGCGGCGCGAGCTCGCTGCTGGTGGCCCGGATCGCGGAGCGGCGCGGGCTGCTCGACGCCGGCGCGGGCGCCCCCCGCGTCGGATCGGCCGACGACCGCGCGCAGGAGCTGCTCGGCCACCGCGACTGACGATGACGCGGCGCCCGATCTGGCGACGACGGCGCACCGCCCTGCTCGCGCTCCTCGCCGCGCTCGCCGTCGTCGGCTTCCGTCGCTGGCGCGAGGCCGGGAACCAGGGCGGCCAGCTCCCCGCCGAGCCGTTCCGCATCGCCGGCAACTTCTACTACGTCGGCGCGAACGACGTCGCCGCCTTCCTGCTCACGGGCCCCGCGGGGCACGTCCTGATCGACGGCGGCTACCCCGGCACCGCGCCGATGATCGTCGCGAGCATCGCGAAGCTCGACTTCGACGTCCGCGACGTGAAGCTGCTCCTCAACTCCGAGCCGCACCACGACCACGCCGGCGGCCTCGCGGCGCTGCAGCAAATCTCGGGTGCGCAACTGTGGGCGAGCGATGCGAGCGCCGACGCCATCGTCGCCGGCGGCGCCGACCCGGACATCCCGCTCCCGCTGCGCGCCCTCTTCCGGCTCCGCATCCTCGGCTACCCGCCAGCGCGCGTCGACCGCCGCATCGCCGACGGCGACATCGTGCGCGTCGGCCCGATCGCGCTCACCGCGCACCTCACCGGCGGCCACTCGCGCGGCTGCACCTCGTGGTCCTTCCCCGTCCGCGACGGCGACCGCGTGCTGAACGTCGTCAGCGCGTGCAGCCTCGTGATGCTCGGCGTGCTGCGCTACCCCGGCCACGAGGCCGACTTCGAGCGCACCTTCCGCGTGCTGCGGGGCCTCCCCGCCGACGTCTGGGTGACCTCGCACGCGCGGCTGTGGGGGCGCTACCGCAAGTACGCCGCGCGCGACACGGCCCGGAACCCGACGGACCCGTTCATCGACCCGGAGGGGTACCGCGCCTACGTCGACAGCGGCGAGGCGCGGTTCCGCCGAGGGGCCGTCCACTAGCGGCGGCCGCGATCACGCTCGGGCGCCAGGGTCGCCCGGCGTCGGGGCGCTCCGTACCTTTCGGGGTCCCACCTTTCGAGGTGTCCCGTGTCCGATCCGACCGGCATCATCCACAGCGATCCGGACATCCTCGGCGGCACTCCCGTGTTCGCGGGGACGCGAGTCCCGCTTCAGAACTTGATCGACTACTTCGCGGGCGGCGACTCGCTCGATGAGTTCCTCCGCCAGTTCCCGAGCGTCCGGCGCGAGCAGGCGGAGGCCGCGCTCACGTTCGCTCGGGGTGCATATGATGGCAGCCCCGCAGCCACACCTGTCGCCTCACGCACGCCCACGGAGGAGCCCATGGAGCTCGGCGCGTTCTCGGTCAGCCTCGCCGTGAAGGACCTCGAGGCGTCCCGGCAGTTCTACGAGAAGCTCGGCTTCACCCGCTTCGCCGGCGACCCCGCGCAGCACTGGCTGATCCTGAAGAACGGTGACCGCGTGATCGGCCTCTTCCAGGGGATGTTCGAGCGCAACATCCTGACCTTCAACCCGGGGTGGGACCAGGACGCGCAGCCGCTCGCCGCCTTCACCGACGTGCGCGAGCTGCAGCGACGCCTCCGTGCCGACGGCGTCGCGTTCGCCACCGAGGCCGACGAGAGCACCAGCGGCCCCGCGAGCTTCGTCGTCGTCGACCCCGACGGGAACCCGATCCTCTTCGATCAGCACGTCTGAGCCGGCGCGCCGACGCGCACGACGCGCGGTCGGCTCGCGCGCCGTCGGCAGCGCCTCGCGCGAAGCGGGCCCGCTAGGCGATCGACTCCGGCTGCATGACCTCTTCGACCACCTTCCCGCCGACGACGTGCACGCGGTACACCTTCGCCGCCGGCCGCGTCGACACGACGCGCTTCACGGCCGTGTCCTCGAAGTAGATCCCCGCGTCGTTGTCGCACGCGTAGCCGGGCTTCATCTGCCCGCTGCCGATCAGCCGCTGGTAGAGCGGCCGCCGCCCCGGCTCGGCGTCGTAGTGCGGCGAGTGGCTCCCGGGGAGGAAGCCGAGGCACTGCACGACCGACAGCTCCTTCGGGCGCGAGTCGGTGGTCCCCTCCTCGAACCAGCAGAGCGAGCCCGCGCTCGCCCCGCCGAGCACGACCCCCTGGTCCCACGCGCGGCGCAGGATCGCGTCGATCCCCTGCGCCTTCCAGATCGCCTGCTGGTTGAGCGTGTTGCCGCCCGAGCACACGATGCCGTCGACCGAGAGGAGTACTTCCTCCCAGCTCCGGCTCTGCCGCGTGCTGGCGATGAAGCTCGGCTGCCACGACGGCTCGCACTCCACCGGGGCGCAGTTCTGGAACCAGCTCACGACCCCCGACTCGCGGTCGGCCGAGGCGGTGGGGAGGTAGAGCAGCTTGGGGCGCGGCTTGCCGGTGAGCTGCGCCATGTAGCGGATGAACGCCGTGCCGTAGCCGCCGCCGGCGATGAGGATCTTGCGCGTGGCGGCCCGCGCCGACGCCGAAGCGGGGGACGCCGGCTCGGCGGTCGGCCCGGCGGCGGGGTGGGCGAGGGCGGCGAGCGGATGGCCCGCGGCGCCGAGGCCGACGGTGCCGACGGCCGAGCGGCGGACGAACTCGCGGCGGTCCATGGCAGGAGGGGGAAGGAGGGAGTCGGCGCGCGTCGCGCGCCTGCCGCGATGATGCGTGCCGCGCGCGCGGCGCGCGAGAGGCCGGCGCGTGCGGCGTCCGGCACCCCCTCCCCGGGGCTGCCCGGCGCCGCCTAGGTTGCGCCGCAGGCGGCGCGCGGGCCTCGTGCCCCGGTCCCGCGCGCCCGACGATCCCACAGGGGCGTGGACCCGCATGCGCATCGCGCTCGCGACACTGCCGTTCGAGGGTTCCATCGCCGGCGCCGTCGCGCGCGTGCGCGACGCGCTGCGCGAGGCGGCCGACCGCGGCGCCCGCGTCGTCTGCACGCCCGAGAACTACCTGCCGGGGTACCGCGGCGCCGGCCCCTCGGTGGAGCCGCCCGACGCCGACGCGCTCGGCGAGGCGCTCGAGCGCGTGGGCGAGCACGCGCGCGCGGCCGGCGTGGCGCTGGTGCTCGGCGCCGAGCTTCCCACCGAACGCGGCCTGCTCATGAGCGCCGTCGTGTACGACGCGGCCGGCCGGCGGGTCGGGCGGCAGGACAAGGTGCAGCTCGACCCGTCGGAGGACGCCGGGTTCGTCGCCGGGGTCGGCCGCTCGGTGTTCGACGTCGAGGGGCTGCGCTTCGGCATCGCGATCTGTCACGAGGGGTGGCGCTACCCGGAGACGGTACGCTGGGCGGCGTGTCGCGGGGCGCAGCTGGTCTTCCACCCGCACCTGAGTCCGGCGACGGCGTGGGGCGCGGCGCCCGACGGGTGGGCGGACCCGCGCAACAGCTTTCACGAGAAGGCCGCGATGTGCCGGGCCGCCGAGAACGGGATCTACTTCGCGACCGTGAACTACGCCGTGCCGGCGTCGGAGACCGCGTCGGCCGTCATCAACCCCGACGGGTCGCTGCTCGCCTACCAGCCGCACGGGACGGCCGGCCTGCTCGTCGCGGACCTCGATCTGACGGCGGCGGGCGGGGTGCTCGCCCGGCGCTACCGCCCGGCGGACCACGACGCGCCGCCGCACTGACTCGGGAACGTCGTGCGAGGACGCCGGATGCCGTGTGCCCCCACACGCGTCTGGTCCGCCCCATGCGTGCGGCAGCCGGGCTGCGTGTCCAGACCGCCGGTACGACCCGCCGGTACGACGAGCCGTCCGAGCCGGCCCGCCCCCGACCCGAGGTGGATCCTATGCCCGCCGTGACGCTGCAGGACCTCTACGCGCGCAAGCTCCAGGACCTCCACAGCGCCGAGCGGCAGATCCTGGAGGCGCTGCCGCTGATGATCGAGCAGGCCCGCGCCCCCGAGCTGCGCCGCGGCTTCGAGCTCCACCTCGCGCAGACGGAGGAGCAGGCCCGCCGGATCGAGCAGCTGTTCGCGGCGCACGGTGGCGGCCCCGGCGAGCGCAGCCTGGCGCTCGAGGGGATCGTGCGGCAGAACATGCGCGACCTCGAGCAGATCGAGGACGCCGACGCCCGCGACGCCGCGCTCATCGCCGGCGCGCAGGCCGTGGAGCACTACGAGATCGCCGGCTACGGCACGGCGCGCACCTGGGCGCAGCAGCTCGGGCGCCACGACGAGGCGCGGCTGCTCGAGCAGACGCTGCGCGAGGAGGAGCAGACCGACCGGCTGCTCACGCAGGTGGCCGAGTCGCTCGTCAACCGGCAGGCGGCGACGGGCGACCGGGTCGTCGAGCGCCCGAGCGCGCACGGCGCGCCGCACGGCGACGCCTTCGGGACGAGCCCGATGACCGATCGGGACCGCCAGCTCCTCGAAGAGCAGCGCCGGCCCGACGCGCGCGGCTGAGGCGCGCGGCTGAGGCGAGCGGCGGATCACGTCAGGGGCGCGCGCCGACGCGGACGACGAGCGGTCGGCCCGCGCGCCCCGTCGGTGCGGGGCCCCTGCGTTTGACAGCGAGTGTGGTGGCACGTACGATACCACATGGTGCTGCGGGTCGTCTTCGACACGAACGTGCTCGTCGCCGCGCTGCGGTCGCGGCGGGGAGCCTCGTTCGGTCTTTTCGACCGACTCGGGACGCCGGAGGCCGGCTACGAGCTGCAGGTGTCGGTGCCGCTGGTCTTCGAGTACGAGGACGTACTCCGCCGCCAGGCCTCCGAGCTTGGGTTGAACGCCGCGGACGTCGACGACGTGCTGGACTTCGTGTGTGCGGCAGCCCGGCACCGGCGGATCTTCTTCCTGTGGCGCCCCGCGCTTCGTGATCCGGGCGACGACATGGTGTTGGAGCTCGCCGTCGAGGCGGGGGTGGATTACCTGGTCACGTTCAACGCGCGCGACTTCGCCGGAGCCGAACGCTTCGGGGTGCGCGTCATCGCGCCCGGCGAGCTGCTGCGGCACCTGGAGGGAAGGCCATGAGCACCATCAGCCTGCGACTGCCCGAATCGCTCCACGCGCGCGTGCGCGCGGTCGCGGAGCGCGAGGGCGTGTCCATCAACCAGCTCATCACGACGGCGCTGGCCGAGAAGCTCTCGGCGCTGCTCACCGAGGACTACCTGGCGGCGCGCGCGGCGCGCGGTTCGCGCGCGAAGTTCGAGCGCGTGCTCGCCAGGGTGCCGGATGTGCCGCCCGATCCGGCGGACGCCCCTTGACCGATGACGGTCGCCGCGTGAGCGGCGCGCCACGCGGGCGGCTCAGCGATCGGCGCCGACGCGGACGACGAGCGGTCGGCCCGCGCGCCCCGTCGGTGCGACGCCCCGCACCACCGCGCGCCCGCGCCGGCCGCCCGTCGGCACCGTGACCTCGACGTCCACGCGCTCCGCCGACGCCAGCCCGACGTGCACCGGCACGTCGCTCTGCGCGTCGTACCCCGACCCGGCGTCCGTCCACCTCGTCGCCAGCAGCCGGCGCGTCCCGTAGGCGTACACGCGCACCTCGGTCCCCGCCGGCGCCGGGCGCCCGCGCGCGTCGAGCACGCGCACCAGCAGCGACCGCCGCGCCGTCGCGGGCGGCAGCGCGTTGCGCAGCAGCGCGTGCGGCATCTCGGCGCGCGCGCCGGCGAGCGCCAGGTCGAGCGCCCCGTCCCCGTCGACGTCCGCCCACTGCGCGCCGTGGCTCGCCGGCAGCGCGAGCACGTTCGGCGGCGTCTGGTCCGCGAAGCCGCGCGCGGCGCCCCGGCGCTGCACGAACAGCCAGTCGCGCCAACTTTCCGTCGCCGACACCGTCCCGTTGACGTACAGGTCGAGCCGCCCGTCGTGGTCGACGTCCGCCGGCGCGCACGTGTCGTGACGCCCGTCGACGTCGACGCCCCACTCGGCGGACGCGTCGCGGAACGTCCACCCCGCGCCCCCGGGCACCGGACGCGCACCGAGGAGGAGCCCGTTCTTCCCGTAGTTCGCGAGGATCAGGTCGGCGACGCCGTCTTCGTTCACGTCGGCCACGCACGGCCGCACCGACCCCTGCGTCGCGACGCCCACCGCGCGCCCGCCCCCGGCGACGCCGAGCGAGTCGGCGATGTCGGTGAAACGGCCGCCGAGGTTCCGGAAGAACCCGTTGGCGTCCCCGTCTTGGTTCGCGACGTACAGGTCGAGGTCCCCGTCCTGCTCCCAGTCGAACCAGACCGCGCCCACGCTCTTGCGCCGGTCGGCCAGGCCGAGCGAGTCGGCGACGTCGCGGAACGCGCCGCCGTCGTTGCGGAACAGCACGTTCGCGCGGTCGCGGAACGCGACGAACAGGTCGCGGTCCCCGTCGCCGTCCACGTCGACCCACGCCGGCTGCCGCACGGCGCCGCTGTCGACGGTGAGCCCGCTCGCCGCGGTCACGTCCTCGAACCGCCCGCCGGCGTTGCGGTAGAGCCGCAGCACGCCGCCCGCGCCCGGCGCGAACCCCACCAGCAGGTCCGGGTCGCCGTCGGCGTCGTAGTCCCCCCACGCCGCCGCGCGCGTCGCCCGCGCGTCCGCGACGCCCCACCGCGCCGCCACGTCGCGGAACGTCCCGCGCGCGTTCTCGTACAGCCGGTTCGGCGCCCCGCCGAAGCCGACGAACAGGTCGAGGTCCCCGTCGTCGTCGACGTCGGCGAACGCGTTGGTCAGCGCGCCGCCGGCCGCGAACGTCTCGGGCTGCAGCAACTCGAAGCGCGGCGCGGCGGCCGGCTGGACGGGGAGCGCGAGCAGCGCGGCACTGAGCGAGGCGAACGTGAGCGCGGCGAAGGCGAGTGGGCGGCGGTGGCGCATCGAGGTCGGGGTGGCAGTCGTCGCCACGATACGCCGCGGACCCGCCCACCGTCAGGGCGCCCGGCCGCTAGACCGCCCCCGCCGTCACGTCGGACCGCGACGCGGGCGGCACCACGCCCGCCAGCCGCGCGTAGACGGCGAGCTGCCCGTAGTGCTCCCCCGCGTGCTCGAGCGCGCTCACCACCGTGTCGCCGTCGGCGTCCGCCAGCGGCGCGCCGTCGCGACGCGCCAGCTCGCGCCGCACGCCGTCGAAGCTCTCGCGCACCGCCGCGACCACCGCCTCCCGGTCCGGGTACGCCGCGGCGGAGAGCTCGTTCGCCGAGCCGTCGGGCGACGCGCCGCGCAGCACGTCGCGGAAGTACTGGTTCCAGAACGCCAGGTGCCGCAGCGCCTCGGCGAACGACCGCGCGCCGGGCGCGGGCCGCACGTCGTACGCCGATTCGGGCACGGCGGCCGCCAGCTCGACCACCCTGTCGCCGACCTCGCTCCACCGCGCCAGCAGGACGTCTCGCATCGGATCTCGTCGTGTGGGGGACGGCACCGCGGGACCGTCCCGCGGGCACGCCCACACGCTACGACGTCCCGCCGACGCGGCGCTTGCGGATCCTTGCCGATCTTCCGACCGCGCGCGCCGCTCAGTCGGCGGGGCGGCGGCGCCACACCGGGTCCGACAGCGCGGCGCGGATCGCGGGGCGGTGCGGCGCACGCGCGAACGCCGCCGGCGTCACGCCGAAGCGCCGCCGGAACGTGGTGACGAAGTGGCTCAGCGACGCGAACCCCGCGGCGTAGCAGCTGTCCGTCACGCTCGCGCCCCGCGCCAGCCGGTGCGCCGCCGCGCGCAGCCGCACGGCGGTCAGGTAGCGGTGCGGCGGCAGCCCGGCCAGGCGCGCGAACGTGCGCGCGAAGTGGTAGGGACTCATCCCCGCCGCCGCCGCGAGCTCCGACAGCGCGAGCGGCCGCGCGTACTCGGCGTCCGCGAGGTCGGCCGCGCGCGCGACGCGGCGCACCACGTCGCTCGGCACGTCGCCCGGCGCCGCGCGCGGCGCCGCCGACCCGTTCCCGCCCACCGCCGGGTCGAACAGCGACTCGTACAGCGCGCCCGCCAGCAGCTCCACGCGCAACGCGTCCCCCGGCGCGCAGGCGCGGAGCCGGTGCCGGAGGAACCGCTGGCGCGCCGACGCGCGCACCGCCGCGCCCCGCAGCGCCGGCAGCCCCGCCGTGCGCAGGTCGTCGACGGCCGCGGGCGTGAACACGACCGACAGGCACCGGTCGTCGGGACACTCGGTGTCGTGGCGGCAGACGAACGGGAAGCCGCGCGGCGTCACGAACAGCATCCCGGGCGCGAACGCCCACGCGTCGCGGGCGGCGTGCGGGCGGATCGCGAACTTCCCCGCCTCCACGAACGCGATCGCGTCGACCGACGCCACCTCCTCGGCCGGGTCGACGTGCGCCTCGTCCGGCGGGTGGTCGAAGGCGGCGACGCCCGCCGACGGCGTCTGCAGCAGCACCTGCACGCGGTTCATGCACGGACGCTACCGCCGGCCGTCGGGCCGCGGTAGGCGCAAGGATTCGCAACCGCCCGGGCCTCACAGAACGCGCGCGCCGTCACCATCTTGCGCGCCCATGACCCCGCCCCTCGCCGGCCTGCGCGTCGTCTGCGCCGCCGTCTACGTCCCCGCGCCGCTGGCCGCGCGCCGCCTGCACGCGCTGGGCGCCGCCGTCGCCAAGATCGAGCCCCCGGCCGGCGACCCGCTCGCCGCCCTGTCGCCGTCGTGGTACGCGGAGCTGAACGCGGGCTACGACGTCGCGCGCCTCGACCTCAAGCGCGACGCCGACCGCGCGCGGTTCGACGACCTGCTCGCCGACGCCGACGTCCTGCTCACCGCCACGCGCCCCGACTCGCTCGCGCGCCTCGGGCTCGCGTGGGACGCGCTGCACGCGCGCCACCCGCGCTGCTGCCACGTCGCGATTGTCGGCCACGCGTCGCCGCACGCCGCGCGCCCGGGGCACGACCTCACCTACCAGGCGGCGGCCGGCGTCGTCGCGCCGCCGCGCATGCCGGCGACGCTCCTGGCCGACGTCGCGGGCGCCGAGCGCGCCGCGAGCGCCGCCGTTGCGCTGCTGCTGGCCCGCGAGCGCCGCGGCGCGGCGGGCCGCGCCGAGGTGTCGCTCGCCGACGCCGCGACGCCGTTCGCCGAGCCGCTCCGCCACGGCGTCACCGCCCCCGCCGGCCCGCTCGGCGGCGCCTCGCCGACCTACGCGCTCTATCCGGCGCGCGACGGCTGGGTCGCGGTCGGCGCGCTCGAGCCGCACTTCCGCGACCGCCTGTGCGCGGCGCTCGACGTCGACCCGACGTGCGGGCCGGACGCGCTGGCCGCGCGGCTGGGCGAGCGGCTGGCGCAGCGCTCCGCCGCCGAGTGGGAGGAGTGGGCGCTCGCCCGCGACCTGCCGCTCGCCGCCGTCCGCGGCGCCCCGGCGTAAGCGGCGAGCGGCGCCGGGCGGCAGGAGAGCAAGATCGGTGGAGCGCGGCGCCGAGCCGGTCGCCTACTTGCGCGGCGCCACCGACCACGCGACGAGAACGCGATCGAGAACGCGATGACCACAGCGGCCCCGGAGCGCTACCGCGCCCGCATGCGGCGGGTGCTGGACCACATCGACCGGCACCCGGATGGAGATCTGGGGCTGGCGACGCTCGCCGACGTGGCGGCGTTCTCGAAGCACCACTTCCACCGGCAGTTCGTCGCGACGTTCGGCGTCACGGTGCACCGCTACGTGCAGCTCGCCCGGATGAAGCGCGCGTCCTACCGGCTGGCGTTCCGCGACGACGCGAGCGTCACCGCGATCGCGCTGGACGCGGGCTACGAGGCGCCGGACGCGTTCGCGCGGGCCTTCCGCGAGCGGGTCGGACAGGCCCCCTCGGCCTTCCGGAAGTCTCCCGACTGGGAGCGGTGGCATGCCGCGTTCGCACCACTCTCACACGCCAGGAGCAAGCTCGTGACGAAGTTCTCCGCCGCCGACGTGACCCTCCGCGACGTACCCGACACGCCCGTCGCCGTGATGACGCACCGCGGCGACCCCGCCCGGCTCGGCCAGACCATCCAGCGGTTCATCGCCTGGCGTCGGGCGAGCGGCCTGCGCCCGGGCGTCAGCGCGACGTACAACGTCTTCCGCAGCGACCCCCGCACCACGCCGGCGGACGAGTTCCGCCTGGACCTGTGCGCGGCCACGGACCGCGCGGTCGCGGCGAACGACGTCGGGGTCGAGGCCGGGGTGATCCCCGGCGGGCGCTGCGCGGTGCTCCGCGTCGTGGGCGCGGGCGACAATCTGGAGCCGGCCGCGCTCTTCCTCTACCGCGACTGGCTCCCCGCCGCGGGCGAGGAGCCGCGCGACTTCCCGCTGTACTGCCGGCGGCTGACCTTCTTCCCGGAAGTCCCCGAGCACGAGGCGGTGACCGAGCTGTACCTGCCGCTGAAGTAGCGGCTGAAGTAGCGTCGGTCTTCCCCGCCACTCCGAGCATATAGCGCACCCGGGGGCTTGCGGCAAGCCGGGGGGCGTTCCGCAGGATTGCCGGCCGTGAAAGCGACGGCCGTGGCCCGAACCTGCGGAGACGAACGTGAAGACGACCGTGAAGACGACCGAGCATGAAGTGGTGATCGCCGGCGGCGGTCCGACGGGACTGATGCTGGCGGGCGAGCTCGCGCTGGCGGGCGTCGACGTCGTGGTCGTCGAGCGCCGCGCCACGCAGGACGTCGTCGGCGCGCGCGCGGGCGGCCTGCACGCGCGCACGATCGAGGTCCTCGACCAGCGCGGGCTCGCCGACCGGTTCCTCTCGCAGGGGCAGGCGGCGCAGATCGCGGGGTTCGCGTGGATCCCCCTGGACGTGCGCGACCTTCCCACCCGCCACAACTACGGGCTCGCGCTCTCGCAGCACCACATCGAGCGCGTGCTGGCCGAGTGGGTCGGCGAGCTGCGCGTGCCGATCCACCGCGGACGCGAGGTGACGGGCTTCGCGCAGGACGACGCCGGCGTCGACGTCGCGCTCTCCGACGGGCGGTCGCTGCGGGCGGCGTACCTCGTCGGGTGCGACGGCGGACGCAGTCGGATCCGCAAGGCCGCCGGCATCGCGTTCCCCGGGTGGGACCCGACGACCAGCCACCTGATCGCCGAGGCCGAGCTGGCCGAGGAGCCGGAGTGGGGGCTGCGCCGCGACGCCCGCGGCATCCACTCCTTCAGCAAAGTGGGGGACGGCGGGGCGGTGCGGCTCCTCGTGACCGAACGCCACGTCGGACGCGCCGGCGAACCCACCCTGCGCGACCTCAGCGAGGCGCTCGTCGCCGTCCACGGCACCGACTACGGGGTCCACAGCCCCACCTGGATCTCAAGGTTCACCGACGTGGCGCGGCAGGCGGCGTCCTACCGCCAGGGGCGCGTGCTGCTGGCCGGCGACGCCGCACACGTGCACTACCCGGCCGGGGGGCAGGGGCTCAACACCGGCGTGCAGGACGCGGTGAACCTGGGGTGGAAGCTGGCCCAGGTGGTCAAGCGCACGTCGCCGGAGCGCCTCCTCGACACGTACCACGCCGAGCGGCACCCGGTCGCCGCCCGCGTGCTGCGCAACACCATGGCGCAGGTCGCGCTGCTCCGCGCGGACGACCGCACCGACGCGTTGCGCGACGCCGTCTCCGAGCTGCTCGGCGTCGACGACGCTCGCCGACGACTGGCCGCGGAGATGTCCGGCTTGGGCGTTCACTACGATCTCGGGGCGGGACACCCGCTGCTCGGGCGCCGCGTGCCCGACCTCGACCTCGTCACCGCCGACGGCCCGCGGCGCGTCTTCCCGCTGCTGCACGACGCGCGGCCGGTGCTGCTCACCCTCGGCGAGCCGAGCGCGTTCGACGTCGCGCCGTGGGCGGACCGCGTGCGGTCGGTCGACGCCCGGTACGACGGCGCGTGGGAGCTGCCGGCGATCGGGGCGGTCGCGCCTCCCACCGCGGTGTTGGTGCGCCCCGACGGCTACGCGGCCTGGGTGGGAGAAGGGACGCACGTCGGACTCGCGGACGCGCTCACCGCCTGGTTCGGACCGCCGAGGGCCGCCTGACGGGACGACGGGGTCGAAGGACCCACGAGCGGCCGTCGGTCGGGGCGTAGTGTGCGGCGGACCTCTACCCACCGCACCCCATGCCGCGCTACACGTACCCGCACACCATCGACAACGGCGCCGGCGAGCGCCTGACCTTCCTGCGCCGCGTCGCCACGTCCGCCGGCGACCGCCTGGAGGTGGAGAACGTCGTCTCCCCCGGCGCCGGCCCGCCGATGCACACGCACCACCGCCAGCGCGAGGCGCTGACCGTGGTGAGCGGGCGCATGGGCTACCAGCGGCCCGGCGAGCCCGCGCGCTACGCCGGCCCCGGCGAGTCGGTCGAGTTCGCGGCCGGCGAGGCGCACCGCTTCTGGAACGCCGGCGGGGACGCGCTGCGCTGCACCGGCTTCATCGAACCCGCCGACAACATCGAGTACTTCCTGGCGGGGCTCTACGACGCCACGCGCCGCGGCGGGGGCGCGCGCCCCGACCCGTTCGACACGGCGTTCCTCGCGCGCCGCTACCGCAGCGAGTTCGCGATGCACGCGATCCCCGCCGCCGTGCAGCGCCTCGTCTTCCCGCTGGTCGTCGCGGTCGGCACGCTGCTCGGCCGCTACCGGCGCTACGCCGACGCGCCGGCGCCCCTCGCCAGATAGCGGAGCGCCGGCGGAGACGTCCGGCAGCGCGCGCGGCGCGCGGCACGTACGTTCGGGCGGATCTCTCCCCACCCGCCCGCCGCCGCGACCGCCCATGCCCCGCCCTCTCTCGCTCCTGCTCGCGTCCGCCCTCCTCGCCGCCTGCGCCGGGCGCGCCTCCACCCGCGCGGCCGCCGCCCCCGAGAGCGCGACGCGCGTGGGGCCGGCGCGCGGCAGCGTGGTGGTCGTCGGCGGCGGGCAGCAGGGCCCCGAGATCTTCGCCCGCTTCCTCGCGCTCGCCGGCGGCCCCGACGCGCTGATCGCGGTCGTCCCGACGGCGGGCGGCGACTCGATCGACACCGCCAACGCCGACCGCGCCTTCCGCGCCGCCGGCGCGCGCAACGTCGTCGTCTACCACACCGCCAGCCGCGCCGTCGCCGACGCCGACAGCTTCGTGGCCCGCATCGCCGACGCGCGCGGCGTCTGGTTCGGGGGCGGGCGCCACTACCGGCTGGTGAACAGCTACACGGGGACGAAGTCGCAGCGCGCCTTCGAGGCCGTGCTCGCGCGCGGCGGCGTGGTCGGCGGCTCGTCGGCGGGCGCCACGATCCTCGGCAGCTACCTCGTGCGCGGCGCGCCGTCGAACGACAACCGCGTCATGAACCACCCGCAGTACCTCGCGGGCTTCGGCTACCTGCGCGGCGTCGCCGTCGACCAGCACGTCGTCGCGCGCGAGCGCCTCCCCGACCTGCACGACTCGCTCACCGCGCGCCGCCCCGACCTGCTCGGCATTTCCGAGGACGAGGGGACCGCCTGGGTGGTGCGCGGCGACACGGCGGAGGTGATCGGGCGCAACAAGGCGTTCGTGTACAACGGGCGCGACGCCAACGACGCGGGGAAGCCCTTCCTGACGCTGCGCCCCGGCGACCGCTACGACCTCGCCGCCCGCCGCCTGCTCGCGCGCGCCGCCGACGGCACCGCGCTCTCGGCGCGCTTCGTGGACTCGCTGTTCGCCGACTACCGCGACCCCGCGCGCGGCGGCGCGACGGTGCTCGTGGCGCAGGACGGGCGGGTGCTGGCCAACGCGGCCTACGGCGTTCCCGTGCAGCGCCGCCTCACCCCCGAGACCGGCGCGCCCAACTTCGCGCTCGGCGCCCTCTCCGCGGTGCTCGACGCGGCGCGCACGCCCGACGGCGGCGTGCGGCGCGTGCTCGCCACCGGCGGGATGCAGCGCGCGGCCTACGACAGCGCGACGGGCAGCTGGCGCGGCAACGTCGACGACCTGTACCGATTCGAGCTCGGGCGCACCGCGCTCCCCCCGGGCGCCCCCGACACGACGACCGCCGTCCCGGGCTTCGCCACCGACACGGCGCTCGGCATGCGGCGCCACGCCGCGTACGGCACCCCCGACGGGCGGCGCGCGGCGTGGGTGCGCTGGCCCGAGCGGCGCGCGACGGTGCTGGTGCTCACGGGCGACGACGCGGCCGACGCGCGCGGGATCGCGGACCGGATCGCGGAGCGGATGTTCGGGACGGGTGGGGCGTGAACGGATACCGCGTGAACGGGTGAGGCGTGAACGGGTACGGCGTGACCTACCGGCTCAAAGCTGCAGGTCACGCCGTACCCGTTCACGCCTCACCCGTTCACGCCGTATCCGTTCACGCCGTACCCGGGCTCCTCAATGATCCCCGTGCCCGTCCGCCCTCTTCGCGCGGAACGGCACCGGCGGCCGCTCGAGCGCCACCGGCTGCGCCCCCTGCACGATGCGGTACGCGCGGTCGGGTGCGAGGTTCGAGTACGCCGAGCGCGTGCGCGTCGAGTCGGGCCACTGCACGCGCACCGCGCGCACCGCCGCCGCGCGCCCGAGTCCGACGTGTAGGCGCAGGCTCCCCGCGCCGAACGACCCGCCGGTCCCCACCGTGCGGCGGATCGTGCGCGTCGCGCCCCCCGCGTCGGCCACCTCGACCTCGACGCGCGCGCCGATCGCCGAGCGGTTCGCGGTGCGCCCCTCCAGCTCCAGCGAGAGCCAGTGCGTCCCCGGCCACCCCGGGTTCGCGAACAGCACGCTCGTGGCGCGGTCCCCCTGGTACGCGCCGCCGATCACCGCGTACACGTCCTGGTCGCCGTCGCGATCGAGGTCGGCGAACGCGGTCGCGTGCCCCTTCTGGATGTGGCCGAACCCGCCCGGGAGCGTGACCTCCTCCAGCCGCGTCCCGCCGACGTTGCGGAACATCCGGTTCGGCACCACCGAGCGCAGGTCGGGGTTCCCCGTGCCGACGTACGCGTCGAGCCAGCCGTCGTTGTCGAGGTCCCCGTAGTTGCTCCCCATCGCGAAGATCGCGCGCCCCTCCAGCCCCGCGCGCGCGCTCACGTCCTCGAAGGTGCCGTCGCCGCGGTTGCGGTAGAGCCGCGACGCCTCGAGCGCGACCGCGCGCCCGTCGCGCTCCGCCGCCAGCGGGAGGCCGAGGTACTCGCGGGCGACGCTCTCGTGCAGCGGCGCCACCAAGTCGTAGCTCAGCACCAGCAGGTCGTCCCACCCGTCGTTGTCGAAGTCCCAGAACCAGGTCGGGAACGACGCCAGCGGGCGCGTCACGCCGGCCGCCGCCGCGCGCTCCTCGAAGCGCCACCCGCCGCGCGCGTCGCGCCCGCGGTTCACGTACAGCCGGTTGTCGCCCTGGAACACCGACACGTAGAGGTCGGGGAGCCCGTCGTTGTTGACGTCCCCCCAGGTCGCCCCCTTCACGAAGGCGTCGAGCGCGATCCCCACCGACGCGGCGACCTCGGTGAAGGTCCCGTCGCCGTCGTTGCGGAACAGCTCCGACGGGTGCGACGGCCCCTGCGCCGAGTTGCGCTCGTTGCCGACGAACAGGTCGAGGTCCCCGTCGACGTCGTAGTCGGCCCACCCCGCGGCCTGCGTCGGGTGGAAGGAGGCGAGCCCCGCGGCGAAGGTCACGTCCTCGAACGTCCCGTCGCCGCGGTTGCGCAGCAGCGAGTTCGGGAACTTCCCGGCCTCGCCGAGCCAGGCGCCGCGCAGCAGGAGCACGTCGGCGTCGCCGTCGTTGTCGTAGTCGGCGTGCAGCGCGTTGAGCCCCCCGCGCACGCGCGCGAGCCCAGCGGCCGCGGTGCGGTCGACGTAGCCCCCCTTCCCGTCGGCGAGGAAGAGGCGCACCGAGTCGCCCGCGCCCCACGCCGTCGTGAACAGGTCGAGGTGGCCGTCGCCGTCGAAGTCCTCGACGCTCAGCCCCCCGGCGACGCCGGTGACGGCGGCCCCCACGTCGGGGGCCACGTTCGGGTAGCGCGGGAAGGGGTCGCCGGCGCGCGGCGCGAGGCCGCGCATCAGGTGGCGCGGCGGCACGCTGTCCGGGTAGCCGCCGACGGCCAGCCAGGCGACGTTGAGCAGGTAGCGCGAGCCGTGGTCGTCGGGGAAGTGCTGCAGGAGCTGCGTGTAGCGCGCGATCGCGCCGCGCGCCCCCTCCTGGTGCACGTGCCGCCCCGCGCCCCGGAGCGGGAGGATGCAGACGTTGGCCGCCGGGTTGGTCTGGCAGTTCTCCTGCTCCCCCAGCCGCAGGTAGGCGACGGCGAGCAGGTCGTACACCGGCTTCTTGCGCGGGGTGATCTCGCCGCCGACGTCGCCGGCGTCGCGCATCAGCGCCTCCAGCTCGGCGATCGCCTGGCGCGTCTCGCCGGCGCGCAGCAGCTCGTCGGCCATCTGGTGGCGCGCGTTCATGGCGTCGGCGCCGGTCAGCCAGGTCGCGCGCCCGCGCAGCGCGGCGGCGCGCTCGCGGTTGAGGAACGGGTTCCCCATCGGGTCGGCGAGCCCCCGCGCCACGAGCACGGCGAGCGTGTCCGCCATCCGCGCGGTGCCGTCGCGCGGCGGGGCGTCGGGCGCGGGGGTCGCCGACCCCGAGCCGCACCCCGCAGCCAGGGTGATGGCCAGCGCGAGCGAGGCCGCCCGGCCGGCGAGGAAGGTTGCGTGTCGGGACCGCATGCCCGTGAGATACGGGGGCGCCTGGGCTCCGGCAACGGCGCGGGTTGCGGCGGGCGCGGGGCGGGCCCCATCTAGGACGACCCCGATGCCGTCCCCCACCCCGACCTCGCGCGTCATGAGCGTCCCCGACGCCCTGCCCGCGACGCCGCCCCCGACGCTGGTCTTCGTCATCGGCCCGCCGGCGGTGGGGAAGATGACGGTGGGGCACGCGCTCGCGGCGCGCACGGGGCTGCGGCTCTTCCACAACCACCACACGATCGACCTCGCCCTGCGCTTCTTCGATTACGGCACGCCCCCGTTCCGCCGCCTGGTCGGCGAGTTCCGCCGCCGGATCTTCGAGGAGGTGGCCGCCAGCGACCTGCCGGGGCTGATCTTCACCTACGTGTGGGCGTTCGACGACCCGGGCGATGCCGCCGAAGTCGACGCGTGGGCGGCGATCTTCCGCGCGCGCGGCGGGCGCGTGGTGTACGCCGAGCTGCAGGCGACGCAGGAGGAGCGGCTGCGGCGCAACGAGACGGAGTTCCGGCTGGCCGAGAAGCCGTCCAAGCGCGACCTCGACGCGTCGCGCCGGCAGCTGCTCGACAACGACGCGCGCTGCCAGCTCGACTCGCGCGGCGCGTTCGACGGGCGCGACGACTGGCTGCGGCTGGACACGACCGCACTGTCGGCGGCCGAGGCGGCGGAGCGGATCGCCGCGCGCTTCGGCCCCTGGCGATGACCGTCATGACCCGCGCACGCCGCCGCGCGCGGGCGCGGGCGGACTCGCTGGAAGGGGCGGCCTGCCGCTGACGCGGCGTCACCCCGACGGGCGCGGCGCCAGCCCGAACATCACCAGCTGCGCCATCGCCTCGACCAGCGCGTCGACGTCGGCCACCGTCTCCGCCTGCCCGTCGAGGATCAGCGACGTGATCCCGTGGAGCGCGGCCCAGGCGGCGACGGCCATCGTCGCCGCGTCGCCCGCGCGCACGAGCCCCTGCGCCTGCAGCTGCTCCAGCCCCACGCGCACGAAATCGAGCGCCGAGCGGGCGGGCGCGGCCAGCTCGGGCAGCTCGGTGGTGTCGGCGACCTCGGGGCCGAACATCACGCGGTAGAGCGCCGGGTGCGCGCGGCCGAAGCGCACGTAGGCCGTCGCGACGCCGCGGAACCCCTGGCGCCCGCCGCCGGCCGCCATCGCGGCCCCCATCGCCCCCTCCAGCTCGCGAAAGCCCTCGGCGGCCACCGCCGCCACCAGCGCGCGCCGGTCGGCGAAGTGGCGGTAGGGGGCGGTCTGGCTGACCCCCGCCGCGCGCGCGACCGCCCGCAGCGTCAGCGCCGCCAGCCCCTCGCGCGCCAGGATCCCGCGCGCTTCGGCGACGAGCGCCGCCCGGAGGTTCCCGTGGTGGTAGGCGCGCTCGCCCTCCGCATCCCGGCTGGGCGGGCTGGACCGGCTCGGCATGCGCACAACCTAATCGGCTGGATGTTGACACCGACAACATCCCATGTAATGTTGTCGGTGTCAACATCCCCGCCGTCCCCGCGAGGTGTCCCCGTGCCGCAGCCCCGCCGCCCCCACCCCCTCGCCGCCGTCGCCTTCTGCGCGGCGTTCGCCGCCGCCCCCGCCGCGGCCCAGCCGCCCGCTTCAGCGCCCGCCACCAACGTTTCGGCCGAGCTCGCATCCGCGCTCGCCGAAGTCGAGCGCTGCACCGCCGCCGGCGAGGCGCGGCGGGTCGGAGAGGCTCGGGCGGCCGGGCAGCGCGCCGAGGGGCTGCTCGCGCACTACATCGGGCGCCACCCGCGCGACGTCGCGGCGCTGGTCGCGCTGGCCCGCACGACCGCGCAGTGCCTCCTCCCGGGCGCCGACCTCGCCGAGCAGGGGGAGCTGAGCGCGCACGCCCTGGAGCTGCTCGAGCACGCGCTGGAGATCGACCCGACGCACTGGACCGCGCGCTACCTCCTGGCATCGATCTGCTTCCGCTCCCCGGAGTTCGTCGGCCGCGGGCCGCGGGCCGCGCGCGAGTTCGACACCCTCATCCGACAGCAGGGGACGCGCACGGACGTCCCCGACTTCGCGCGCCCGTACGAGTACCGCGGACGGCTGTGGGCCCGCGCCGGCCGCCCCGACAGCGCGCGTGCCGTCTGGGAGCGGGGGGCGGCGCTCTTCCCGCAGGACACGGCGCTGCGGCGGCTCGCTGCGCCGCCCGCGCCGGCCGCCGCCCCGCCGCCGCCGGCCTTGCAGGCGGTGCGCGTCGTCGCCGCGCCGGCGGCCGCCCCCGGCGCCCCCGCGCCCTCGGTCCGCACCGTCACCCGCAGCCAGGTGCTCACGACGGCCGGCGGCGCCGCCGACGTGCTGCAGGCAGTACAGATGCAGCCGGGCGCCACCCGCGTGACCGAGGGGAGCGACGTGTACACGCGCGGCGGCGACGCGGGCGAGACGTCGGTCCTCGTCGACGGCGGGCGCCTCCCCTCGCTCGGCCGCTTCGAGGGGATCGGCGGGAGTCTGTTCGGCGCGCTCGACCCGTTCGTGGTGCGCGCGGTGCGTTACTCGAGCGGCGGGTTCACGGCGCGACACGGGAACGCGCTCTCGGGCGTGCTCGAGATCGAGACCGACGGCCGGCCGCGCGAGCGGCAGTTGCGCGCGGGGGCGAGCCTGGTGCAGGCGGGGGGCACGGCCCGGGCGCCGCTCGGCGCGCGCGTCGGCGGCTGGGTGAGCGGGCGCGCGTCGCACACCGGCGCCCTGCTCGCGACGCACGGGCGCGGGGGCGAGTTCGACGGCGCCCCGCACTCGCAGGACGTCGTCGCGTCGCTCGTCGCGTCGCCGACGCCGCTCACCGAGCTGCGCGCGACCGCGCTCGTCGAGCGCGACGACTCGCGCCGCCTGCTCGACGCCGCGGGATGGCGCGGCCCCTTCCACTCGGCCGGCGACCTGCGCGCGGCGCAGCTGTCGGCGCGGTGGGTGTCGGCGCGGGCGCCGGTGGTCGTCCGCGCGAACCTGACCGGGAGCACGCGGTCGAGCGACTGGGCGTTCGGCGTGCTCGCGCGCGACCGCGACGACGGCAGCCTGGCCGGGCGGGTGGACGCCGAGTGGGCGCGCTCGGCCGCGGTGACGCTGCGTGCGGGGGTCGAGCGGGGGGCGTTCACGCGCCAGGAGCGCGGGTCGCTCCCCACCACGCAGAGCGTGGCGCCCGACGCCCCGGCGCGGGCGGTCGCCGAGCGGGTGGGGGCGCGGCACGTCGGCTGGTACGCCGAGGCGGAGCTGTCGGGGGGCGGCGCCACCCTCGCGCTGGGGGTGCGCGCGGACCAGCTGCCGGGGGAGTCGGCGGTGACGCTCGACCCGCGCCTGGGGCTCAGCGCGCGGCGCGGCGCGTGGACGGCGCGCGCGGGGGGCGGCGTCTTCCACCAGGGGCGGTTCCGCGCGGTGGCGCCGGCGATCCCCGACGCCGGCACTCCCGCGGGCACCCCCCGCACCGCGCGGCACCTCGTGGCCGGGGTCGAGCGCGCGGGGCCCGCGGCCACGGTGCGCGTGGAGGCGTACGACAAGCGGTACGGCGACTACGTCGCGCGCGGGGCCGGGCCGCAGGTCGCGAGCGGCGTCGCGCGCGGGGTCGACCTGATCGCGCAGCGGAGCGCGGGCGGCCCGGTGACCGGGTGGGTCGGCTACTCCTACCTCGACGCGACGGTGCGCCTCGCCGACGGGCGCCGGGCGCGCTCCCCCTTCGACGCCACGCACACCGCGACCGCGTCGGCGGCGTGGGCGGTGGACGCCGACTGGACGCTCGGGTCGACGCTGCGCTACGGCACCGGGACGCCGGTGACGCCGGTGGTCGGCACGGTGCGCGAGGGGGACGGCCGGCTGGCGCCGGTGTACGGCGCGCCGGGCGGCGGGCGGCTCCCCGCCTACACGCGGCTGGACGCGCGCCTGACGCGCTACGTGCGTGCGCCGGGGCTCCTGCTGGGGACGTACGTCGAGGCGTTCAACCTCGCCGGGCGCCGCAACGTGGCGTCGCTGGCGTACGACGCGGCGTACCGGCCGCGCCCCGTGCCGGCGTTCTTCGCCGCGCGCACCCTGGTCGCGGGCGCGGAACTCCAGTTCCGCTGATGGCTTCCTCTGGCGGCGGGGCGGCGGAAACCCGGACTCGGGGAGGGCGCGTAGGGGTGGGCGTTCACGCGATGGCCGACGGTCCCCGCGGGGGACCCATCCGGAGGAGACCCATGTCTAGGTCGACGAAGGTCTGGCTCGTGGTCGCCGCGCTGTTCGCGGCGGTGAACGCCTGGGGAGCGTGGTACGCCGCCGCGCGCGCGGAGACGACGCACGCCGGGGTCCACGTCGCGCTCCTGCTGCCGACGATGTACGCGATCTGGCGGCTGGCGCAGCGGCGCGTGCCAGCGTACTGACGCGCGGCGGCGCGCGGGTAAGGGGCGGGCGTCACCCGGAGTGGGGGCGCCCGCCCTCGTCGTTTCGACGGGCGCGGACGGCCAACCGTCGCGCTTCGGATTCCTGATCGACGCGCGGCCCGGCCGACGCGCGGCCCGCCGGTGATCCGACGCGCGGCCCGGCGGCGTAAAAAGGCGGAGCCGGAGCGATGCCCCGCGCCTCCCCCGACCTCCCCGGCGCGCCAGCCCTCCCGCGACGCCCGCATGTCCCGACTCGGCACGCCGTCCGACGACTCCGACCACGCGGCATTCGCCGGCGACGCGGCCGCGTACACCCTCGGCGCGCTCGACTCGGACGAGGCGCGCGCCTACGCCGCCCACCTCGCCGGCTGCGCCGCCTGCCGGGCGGACGTGGACACGTACCACGCCGTGGTCGCGCGCCTCGCCCACGCCGCGCCCGCCGTGCAGCCGACGCCGGCGCGCGCGGCCGCGCTCCGCGCGCGCGTGCTGCGGGAGGCGCGCGCCGACGTCCGCCGTCCGTTGCCGTCCCGGGCGGTCGCGCGGTGGGCGCTCGCCGCCGCGTCGCTCGCGGTCGCCGCGTCGGGCGCGGCCGCGTGGCGTGCGCGCGGCGCCGAGCTGGCGCGGGGCCGCGCGGCGCTCGCCGCGGCCGAGGCGCGTGAGGCGGCCGCCGCGGGCGTGGCGGCGGCGCTGCTCGGCCCCGAGGTGCATTCCGTCTCGCTCCTCCCGCCCGGCGCCGGGGCGGGCGCCAAGCCGCCGCTGCGCGTGTACTGGAACCACACGCGTGACCTGTTCGTGGTCGCCGCACACGCGCTGCCGCCGGCGCCGCGGGGGCGCACGTACCAGCTGTGGGCGCTCGCGCGCGGCCGGGCGCCGGTGTCGATGGGCACCTTCGCGGTCGGGAGCGCGGGGAGCGCGACGGCGGTGCTGCCGGTCCCCCAGGCCGTGCGCACCCTGGGGTTGGTGGCGGAGTGCGCCCTGACCGTCGAGCCGGTCGGGGGCGCGGCGCGCCCGGGCGAGGCGCCGCGGCTCGTCGGCCCCTGGCGGCACCTGGACTGAGGCGCCGACGATGCAGCCGCCGTCCGAGCTCCGCGGCCGGGGCCCGTCCCCCGCCTTCGCCCTGGCGCTCGCGCCCGAGGCGCCCTCCGACGCGTCGCTCGTCGCCCGCGCGGCGGCCGGCGACGCGGGCGCCGTGGGCGCGCTCTACGACCGCCACTGGACCGCGGTGTACGCGCTCGCCCACGCCGTCGTGCGCGACGCCGGCGACGCCGAGGACGTGGTGGCCGCGACCTTCGCGCAGCTCTGGCGCGAGGCGACGCGCTACGATCCGGCGCGCGGCACCGTGGCCGGGTGGCTGGCGGTCGTCGCGCGCTCGCGGGCGCTCGACGTGCTGCGCCGACGCCGCCGGCGCGACCACTACACCGAGGCGGCCGCCGCGACCGTGACCGGCGCGGAGGGCGAGGGCGGGGCCGCACACGGCGACGCGCTCGAGACGCCCGACGCGGCGCTCGAGCGGCACGAGTTGGCGGCGGCGGTGCGGACGTCGCTCGCCGCGCTCCCCGCCGGCCAGCGCCGGGCGATCGAGCTCGCGTACTTCGGCGGGCTGTCGCACAGCGCGGTGGCCGAATCGCTCGGCGAGCCGCTCGGCACCGTCAAGTCGCGCATCCGGCTCGGCATGGAGAAGCTGCGCGACGCGCTGCGCGTGTGGGGGCCGGCGGGCTGACGCGCGCGGCACTTCGGCGACTACCCGCTCGCCGAGGACGGCCGCGTGCGCGCGCGCCCGAGCACCCTGCTGGCCGCCGAGGCGGGGTACGCGTTCGGCGCGGGGCCGCGGGTGCGCGCGCTGGTGCTCAACCTGCTCGACGCGCGCGCCGACGACGTCCAGTACTTCTACGCCTCGCGCCTCCGCGGCGAGGCGGCCGAGGGGGTGGCCGACGTGCACGCGCACCCGGCGGAGCCGCGGCAGCTGCGCGTGGTGCTCGACTGGCGGTTCTGACGGCGCCACGTCCGCCGGCCGGCGCCCGCCCACGCTGCTCCCGAGCCCTTGACGAACGGAACACTCGCCCGCACGTTCTCCCCTAACCTCGTGTATGGAGAGCCACTCCGTCGTGCCCAGGTATGCCCCGCGACACCAGTGACCTGCTCCACGGCACGCTCGATCTCCTCGTGCTGAAGGCGCTCTCCACGACGCCGCTGCACGGCTTCGGGCTCACCCGGTGGATCGAGCAGCGCGCCGGCCACGAGCTCGAGATCGTCGACTCGGCGCTCTACAAGGCGCTGTACCGCCTCGAGGACGACGGCGCCATCACGGCCGAGTGGGGCGTGAGTGAGAACAACCGCCGCGCCAAGTACTACTCGCTCACCGCGCGCGGGCGGCAGCGGCTACGCGCCGAGACGGCGACCTGGAAGCGCTACGTCCTCGCCGTCACGCACGTCCTCGAGACGGCGTGACGCCCGTGGTGCCCACGCCGCCCTTCCCCCCCGAGCTCCCGCCGGGCGTGCGCCGCGTCTTTCGGCTGCCGCAGAGCCGCAGCCGGCTGCTGCGCGAGATGGACGAGGAGCGCGAGGCTCACCTCGCGATGCGCGTCGACGAGCTGTGCCGGCTCGGGATGGGCGAGGCGGAGGCGTGGGCGGAGGCGCGGCACCGCTTCGGCGATGCGGACGAGTTCCGCGCCTACGCCGCGCGCCGCGCCAGTCGGCGGGCGCGCCGGCTCGCCGTGGCGCGGTGGGTCGCGGAGGGCGCGCAGGACGTGCGGGTGGCGCTCCGCCAGGTCGCCCGGGCGCCCGGCTTCACGCTCCTCGCCGTGCTCACGCTCGCGCTGGGCATCGGGGCGAACACGGCGATCTTCAGCGTCGTCCACCGGCTGCTGCTCGCGCCGCTGCCGGTCCCGAACGGCGACCGCCTCGTGATGCCGGCGGAGCAGGGAGACGGGCAGCCGTTCGGCGGCTCGGCGGGCGTCGCGCTCGCGCGCGTGTGGCAGGCGCGCACGCGGGCCGTGCAGGGCGTGGCCGCCGCGTCGACCAACCTCTTCTCGGTGCGGCCGGACGGCACGGTGGACACCATCCCCGACGCGTCCGTCACCGCCAACTTCCTGACGGTGCTCGGCGTGCGTCCGGTGCTCGGGCGCGGGTTCGATCCCGCGGACGAGCCGGCCGGCGACGGCGCCGCCGCGGTGGCGATGATCAGCCACGCCCTGTGGCAGCGCGCCTACGGCGGCCGGGCCGACGTGCTGGGCCGGACCGTGCACGTCGAGGGGCGGCCGCTCACCGTCGTCGGCGTGACGCCGCCCGGGCTGACGATCCCGCTCTCGCGCAACGCGACGCCCGACCTCTGGATCCCGGCGCCGCTCGAGCGGGCGGCCGGCGGCGGCTCGGGCGCGATCGTTCCCGGGCCCACCGTCTTCGCCCTGCTGCGTCCCGGTGCCACGGCCGCCGCCGCGACGCGGGAGCTGCGGGCCGTCGCGCGCGGCCTGCCGCCGCGGGAGGAAAGGTTCGGCCCGTCCCGCGCGGCCGCGCGCACGCCGCCGGTCGTGCGCGCGCTGCGTGCGCAGGACTTCCTCGCCCCGCGCGAAACGCGCGCGGTGCAGGTGCTGCTCGTCGCCGCCGGCGCGCTGCTGCTCATCGCCTGCGCGAACGTCGCCAACCTCCTGCTGGCCCGCGCGTGGACGCGGCAGCGCGAGTTCGCGGTGCGCGGCGCGCTCGGCGCCGGCCGCTGGCGGCTCGCCCGGCAGGTGCTCACCGAGGGGCTGCTGCTCGCGCTCTCGGGCGGGCTGCTGGGCGTCGGCGTGGCGTGGCTCGCGCTGCGCGTCATCGTCGCCCTGCGCCCCCCGGCGCTCCACCAGCTCGCCGACGTGCACCTCGCCCCCGCCGTCCTGCTGTGGAGCCTGGGCGTTTCGGTGGCGACGGGGGTGCTGTTCGGCAGCGCGCCCGCGCTGTTCGCGGCGGCGCGCGACGCGGGCGACGTGCTGCGGCGCGAGACGCGCGGCGGCTCGCGGGGCGTGGCGTCGCGGCGCGTGCGCGCGGGGCTCACCGTGCTCGAGATCGCACTCTGCACCGTGCTGCTCGCGGGCGCGGGGCTGCTCGTGCGCTCCTTCGCGGCGCTCCAGCGCCTGCCGCTCGGCTTCGAGCCGCGCGGGCTCGTCTACGCGGACGTGATCCTGGGCGGCCCGCGCGGCCGCGACCGCGTCCCGGTGCTCCGCGCCGCGGTGACGGAGCGCCTGCGGTCGCTGCCCGGCGCACGGGCGTCGCGGTGGGCACCATGCCCGGGAAGGGGTTCATCGGCCAGGGCGGGTTGGAGGCCGAGTCCGGCCGGAACGGGCGTCCGACCCGCGTGCCGCTGCTCGGCACGATCTACATCACGCCCGACTACTTCCGGGTCGCGCGCGTCGCCCTCGTGCAGGGGCGGCTCCCGGACTCGGCGTCGGCGGTCGCGTGGTGGCGGGCGCACCCCTTCGCGATGATGTCGCCGGAAGTGCTGGTGAACCGCGAGTTCGCGCGCCGCGTGTGGCCGGCCGGCGGCGCCGTCGGCCGGCGGCTCCGCACGCCCGCGGACGCCGTGCCGCCGGGCAGGCCGGTGCCCCCGCCGTCGACCGTGGTGGGCGTGGTGGACGACACGCGCATGCCCGACGTGCGGGGCGACGTGGCGGCGCTGCAGGTGTACAGTCTCCTCCTGCCGCGGCTCGGCAACGTGCCCTATGTGGTGCGGACCGCCGCGTCGGGCGACGTCGCGGCGCCGATCATCAAGCAGGCGATCGCGTCGACGGACCCGCGCATCTACGTGCGGCGGGTGCTGTCCGGCGACACGTACCTGCGCGACGGGCTGGCGCCGACGCGGTTCGCCATGGCGCTGCTCGCCGCGTTCGCGGGGGTCGCGCTGGTGCTCGCCGCGGTGGGACTCTACGGCGTCGTCGCGTACGGCGTCGCCCAGCGGACGCGCGAGATCGGCGTGCGCGTGGCGCTCGGCGCCGAGCCGAGGGCGGTGCTGGCGCGGGCGGTGGGGGACGGGCTGCGGCTCGCCGCGGCGGGCGTGACGATGGGTGCGGTGGCCGCGGCGGTCGGTTCGCGCGTCCTCGAGAGCATGTTGTACGCGGTCCGGCCGGCCGACCCGCCCACGCTGGCGGCGATCGCGTTGCTCGTGATCGTGACCACGCTGCTGGCGTCGTACGTGCCAGCGCGCCGCGTGCTGCGTGTCGATCCCACCGAGTCGCTCCGGGCGGACTGACCATGGAGATCCCGACGCACGTCGTCATGCACGTCGTCATGCACGTCGGCGCGGGGTTGCATCGTCGGGTGCGCCGAGCCGCCGCTTCGGGCGCGGCGCTCCTCGCGCTGGTCGGCTGCCGTGCCGGCGAGCCGGCGCGGCTGACGCTCCCGGGCACGTCGGGGATGGCGATCGTGCACGGGATCCGCGCGTCGCAGCTCGCCGTGCAGGTGCGCGACGCGCGCGGGCGCCCGGTCGACAGCAGCGGCGTCCGGTTTCGTCAGGTCGCCGGCGATCCGGTGCGCCTGACCGACCGCGGGCTCGTCACCTGCGACCGGCGGGCGGACGCCGAGGTCGAGGCGTCGCTCGGGGCGCTCCGGCTGCGCGTGCCGCTCCGCTGCCGTCCCATCGCGGCCTTCCTCGCGAGCGAGTGACCGTGGCCGATCTTCGTGCTCGGCGACGCCGCGCGCGAGCTGCCGTTGCACGCGGTCGGCCCCGACGGCGAGCCGGTGGAGCTGATCGCCGGCGTCGCCACGGTCGCGGACTCCGGCGTGCTGACGCTCGACGGCCGCCTGGTGCGGCCGCGGACGCCGGGAGCGACGTGGGTGCGCGTCGACGTCGGCGAGTGCGTGACGCGGATCGCCGCGCACGTGGAGGAGCGCGTGGACACGTCCACGGCGTTGCAGCCGTTCCAGCAGTTCGCGACGCCGGTGCGGATGGTGCCCGGCGAGATCCGCAGCTGGCGCGTCGCGCCGGGGATGTACCGGCTGGAGCTCCTGCCGGCGCATCCGGGGGACAGCGCGCTGCTCCTGACCGCGTCGCGCACGAACTGCGCACCCGAGATCCGCGTGCCGCAGGTGTACTACTGCCTCGCGCGCCCCGGCGCGTCGGTCATCGTGAGTCACCCGGGGCGGGTGGGAAACGGCCTCGCGAGCGACGCGCAGCTGCGCGTGCACCGGCTGGACGTGCCGAGCGCGTACGATCCGCCCGGCATCCGGTACTCACCCCGGCGCCCCATGCCGCCCCATGCCGCCCCGGGTCGAGCGCACGGCGGGCGGGCGGACGGTCGGGAAGCCCGAGTGCAGGCAGCGGCGAGTCGGCGAGAACGCCACGCGCCGCGGCGCCGGTGCGGCTCGCGCCGACGCGCCCGCCCCGACGCGGGCGAGGTGACGGAGGGGGTGAGGCGGGAACGCTCGGCCGTCGTGCGGGAGGCGGCGATCGAAGCATGCGTCGCCCGCCGGGGCAGGTTTTCCGATCCGGCGGGTGCGCGGCAGCCCAGGTGACGGCTACGGGCGAGGAGAGTGACGGAAGATCAGTTCGGTTAGGGACGCCGGGTACCCGCAGGACCACGTTGGGCTCGTGCTGGGTAGTCGCAGAAGACCGCAGCTCCGGCAGGACCCCGCGGACTGGCACACCTAAGGCACAGCCTCCTCCATAACCGAGGCGAACCACTTCCCGTACATCGGGGCTGGTTGAAGACGTGGCAGGGGTTCGCCGCCGACCGCGCCCAGTCGATCGCCCGCACGTGTACCGTATCGCGCCGACCGTTGGGGTACTCCAACGGGAGCTTCAGGCCGCGGGTGAGGGGGCGGTGGGTGGCCCGGTTGCGGCGGAGCGGGTCGACGCCGTCGGGGCGGGCGAGAGCCATGAAAGGCGGCGGGTGGGAGCGTCGGATAGCGCTCCGTCGGGTTGTTGCGAGGACATCGCGCAGCACCAACTGGCCAGGGCCGGGTCCAGGTCGGCGCCGAGGCGGTGAATCCAGCGCACCTGCTTCAGCCGCTCGATGGTGGTGCGCTCGAAATCGGTCCTGGTGCCGCGGTGGGAGGCATGGGGCGCCGACGCGTGGATGGGAAAAGCGGTGGAGCCCAAGACGCGCTCTGAACGGGCAGCGCTCGCATGGTCGATGAGTCAAGTCGATGTCTTAGAATAACTTAAGCAGCGATTAGGAGGCTCAATCGCGCGCTCGTACCCGACGCCGCACAAAGAGACATGCGGTCGCCCTCGCGGTGAGGCGGGCACCGCGCGTGAAGCCGCGGCTGACCCACGCTATCGGGTCCGTGGCCCGGTTCGTATAATCCTTGCCGCCCCGTTCGCCGGACACCCCACCGGCACTTCTGGTCGCTGCTTGGGGTTAGTAGAGGGCCTAGTTGCTGCACGGGCCCGTCGGGCGTCGCTCGATACCCATTCGGGCGGCGCCGACACGACGAGCCGCTCCGCGAATCGCCGCCACCCGAGGTTCCCCATCGTCACTGTGTCCGAGCCGAATGCGAGCCATGTCGGCGGCTCGCCCCGATTCCGGAAGCCTCCGGTCATCGAGGTGGCGATTTCGGTGCAGTTCCGCGCGCTGGAGCGATTCGGGCTCGTGGATTACGGGCTCCTGTGGGAGCACTGGCGCGACCGCTATCCGTTGACGAAGCATCAGCCGCCGCTCGCTCCGGTGACTGAAGTGTTCGGGAGCCGACGCCCACGGGTCGAAGCAATTCGGGTGGAGCCGGTGGAGCCGCTCGGCCGATGCTGGTACCACACGGTTGCGGGGGACCGGCTGCTGCAGGTGCAGCCCGACCGCTTCATTTTGAACTGGCAGAAAGCGGACGGGGCGCCCGAGTACCCGAGCTACGAGGTGCTTCGGAAGGAGTTCGAACGGGCACTGGACGAGTTCCTCGCGTTCGTGCACGAGCGCGACTTGGGTGCGTTCGAGGCGACGCAGTGCGAGGTGATCTACGTGAACCACCTTGAACGAGGCCGCGAGTGGACAGAGCCGCAGGACATCGCCGACGTGCTGGCTCCGCTGTCGGGGAGCAGGTCACGCGGTGCATCGCTGCCGCCCGTCGAGGATATCCGGCTGGCGTGGCAGTATCGCTATGACGTGGGCGGCCGCCCGTTCGGTCGGCTGCACGTGCTCCTCAATTCGGCCGAGCGCGTGCAGGACGGCGTGCCGCTGTTCGTCCTGCAGATGCTTGCGCGCGGCGCACCGTCCGCCGGCAACCCATCGGCGGTGCTCGCGTTCGCTGATCAGGCGCACGCGTGGATCACGCGCGCGTTCGCCGATCTGACCACCACCGACATGCACAGTATCTGGGAGCGTGAGGCGTGAGCTCCGTCATCGAAGCGTTCGCACCGATCCAGTCGTCGCGCGGCCTCCGGAACTCCCGAACCGACCTCGCGCGCGCTGAAAGCGCTGCGACTGCCCCGCTGCTCAGCCGCGGCCTCACCGAGCGGCGGGTCGTCCCATTCCGCCTCACGTTCCAGGGAAGCGTTCAGCTCGATGGCCTTCTCCATGGCAGCGGGCACGAGGCATCGTGGCACTGGCGCGTTATCGGCGAGCTGCAGCGCTTGGCCGAGCTGCCGCGCGGTTGGGATTCATACGGAGCCGAGCCACTGAGCGCGCGGGCAGCGGAGCGCTGCATCACCTGGGTGTTCGGAGCTCTGCCGGACGAACTCGCCGCCCCATCCGTCGTGCCGATGCGCGACGGGGGGGTGCAGTTGGAATGGCACCGCGGCGGCGTAGACTTCGAGATCGCTATCCCGCCGAGCGGGCCGCTCGGCTACCTGCTGGGGACGGCGGACGGCGCGGTCGAGGAGTGGGAGGGGGAGCCGAGCGAGTTCGTCGAGGGGCTCGAGTCGGTCCGCGGACAGCTAGCGGCGCTGGGCTGAGCGACGACGCGACGCGCGGCCGTGTCCGAGCACGCGGCGGATACGCCGCACGCCCGCATCGCGGACGATGAGGAGCTGTGGCGACGCTTGCCGCCACAGCACTGGATGCTTGACGAGAAGATGATGCCGCCAATGCGCCGTATCTCGTCTGCCGCGTTCGACGATCCCGAAATGTCCGTGGTCGTCGCGCGCGCGTGCGCGGGTGGGGAGGCCACGTTGCTGGCGGGCCACGATGGCTTCGGCATCGCGCGGTTCACCGCACGTGACGTACGCGACCTTGGGGGAGAAGTGGTCTGGGCCCCAGACGATGCCCTGCCGGGGCACGCGCACGTGACCGGCTTCGGGGAGCGGCGCGACCGCAAGAAGCGCAAGGCACTTGGCGAGCGCTGTCGCATCGACCCCGAACCGGCGTTGGAGTAGGGAGGCCGCGGCATCACGCACCGCCTATTCCGAAGACCGCCCGCGACCGCGTGGCGGTCATGACCCGCGGTGGGGCGCTCGGCATTCCTCTGTCGTGGCGCCCGCCGCCGCCCGTCGGCCGTCCTGCCAGGCACGCACGCGCGCGGCCGCCGCGCGGCCCCACGCCGCGTAGAGCGTCGGGCCAGGGTGGAAGCCGTCGGGCGCCATCGCCGCGGCGAACCCACCCGCACCGAGGGCGGCGTCGGTGGGGTCGAGGCGCAGTACCTCGCACGTCAGCGCGCTCCGGGGCCGGCCGGCGGCCCACGCCCCGAGTGCCGCGTCGAGGGCGCGGGCCCGCCGGCCGAGGTACCAGCGCAGGGGCTGCGGCACGGCCAGGAAGCGGTCCACCGGCGGGAGGCCGGTGAGCACCACGTGCCGCACGCCCCAGTCGCGCTCGAGGGCGTCGGCGATCGCCGACAGATCCGCGAGAACGGCGGCGGCCGGCCGCCCCGCGATCACGTCGTTGAGTCCCAGCGAGACCACCGCCACATCGTACGTCTCGCCCGGCGCGGGCGGGTGCGCCGCCAGATGCCGGCGCGTCCCAGCAGTGGTCGCCCCCGTGCGCGCCACCAGGCGCCACGCCACCGGCCCTGACGGCGCGAGTTCGCCGACGAGTCGGCCGAGCAGCGCCTCGTCCTGCGACGCCGCGCCCACGCCGGCCGCCGCCGAGTCACCGAGAACGAGCAGCCGCATCGGCGCCTCCCGTCGAGGGTGCGGCGAGTCGGCGGGCGGCGCGTCCGCGCGCAGTCCCTGGCGCGCGCCGGGCGGTTCTGGCAGGCGCGGTAGCGTGCGGCGAACGCGCCGGCCCTGAATGTAGAGCACCGGGAGGAGCGGCGCGGCGGCAAGGCGGTAGCCCATGGCAGTTGGCGTGGGTGGACCCGACGGCTGGCGCGGGCGGGCTCGGGGCGTCACGCCCGTTCCGTCGGGGTCGGAGGGTCCGCGGGATCGGCCACCGCGACGAACCCCGCGCACGCGCCGAGCAGCAAGAAGATCGGCAGGTAGATCCACAGGTACAGCTGAATGGTGTCGCGGAACGGCTCGGGGGTTCGTGGGTCGCCCAGCGTGCGGCTCATCTCGACAAAGCCCAGCAGCGCACGCGTGCCGAATACGGCCGCGAGCGTCCAGGTGCCGAGCACGTACACCCATGCGGGTCCGAGCCGCGGCAGAAGTCGCGCGCGGGCCCCGAGCACGTACGCTCCCACGGCGAAGAGCGCCGCCACGGTCGCCATGACGGGCGCCGACACGCGGAACTCCTGGCTGCCGAACGCGCGGCTCCACGCCGCCCAGTCGGCGAGAGGCCACGGTGAGACCAGCCAGACGACATGCAGCGCGGCCGCCGCGGCGAGACCCACGGCGCCCGCCGCGCCGACCCATCGCGACAAACGCCGCCGCGTAACGTTGGCCGGCGCGTGGTCGCGCGTCACCCCTGTGGCCGCCGCGCGGGCGCCATCCGGCATCGGTGCCGGCGCGTCCGGTCGGGCGTTCGCCGAGCGAGAACCTCGTGCGCCGCGCCCACAACTCTGCTCGGGTACCGACCCGCGTCCAGCAGCACGGCGGTCGCGAGCGCGACTTCGGAACCCGACCCGCGTGCGACGTCCCAGGCGGCGCACAGGGCGGTCCAGGTGCGCGGGGGCGCGGCGCGTGGCAGGCTCGCGCCGCGTGGCCCGTCCGGGCGGCGCATCACGGCGCGTGGCGCCGAGCCCGCTGCGACGCCTGCCTGCGCACGAATGCGAAGCGCATGAGGTTACCGATCGCCACAAACGTGCTCGCGGCGGCGGTCATCAGGGTCACAACGACGTAGGCTGCAGACAAGTGTCCTCCAGCCATCCGTCGTGCGCGCGCGCAGTTCGGCGGTATCCACGTCCTATCTCTCCTTTCACAGCAGGTCGCGCAGCGTCTGGCCCGGCGCCAGGACGGTGGGGCGGCCGAGCGCGGCGAGCTTCGCCGGGTTCATGACGCGGTAGAGGCCCGCGATGCGCTCGCCGTCGAGTTGCAGCACGGTCGCGAAGAGGAGCCTCCCTGCGAGCAGCGACAGCACCGCCGGCTCGCCGTTGAGCCACGCGACCTCGTAGTCCAGCCGCGGCGCGCCGCGCCGCTCGAGCTGCACGCGCCCCATCCGCTCGAACCCCACGAGAAGTTCCGCGATGCGTGCCGCGCCCTGCTGCACGTCGCCGAGCGCGGGCATGCGGCCCCCGCCGTCGGCGACGAGGAGCGCGTCGTCGGCGAGGAGGGCGAGCACCCCGTCGCGGTCCTCGGCGCGCAGCGCCTCGGCGAAGCGGCGCGCCACGCGCGTGCGGGCGTCGGGGGCGGCGGTGAAGCGCCGCCGGTCGTGGCGCACCCGCTCCCGCGCGCGGTGCACGAGCTGCCGGCAGGCGGCCTCACTCTTGTCGAGGGTGCGCGCGATGTCGGCGTACTCGGCGCCGAACACCTCCCGCAGCAGGAAGGCGGCGCGCTCCTCGGGCGCGAGCCGCTCGAGCAGTAGGAGGAAGGCGAGGGAGAGGTCGTCCGCGAGCTCGGCGCCGCCATCCGCGGGCGCGGCGGGCATTGGCTCGGGGAGCCACTGCCCCTCGTACGCGGCGCGCTCGGTCGCGGCGCGCCGCAGCCGGTCGATCGCGAGCCGGGTGGTCGCCGAGACGAGCCACGCCTCGTCGGAGCGCGCCGCGCTGCCGCCGAGGCGCCAGCGCAGGTAGGCGTCCTGCACGACGTCTTCCGCGTCGGCGACGACGCCGAGCATGCGGTAGGCGATCCCGAACAGGCGCGGGCGGAGGGACTCGAAGAGGTCGGCAGTGGGGTCGGGCACCATGACACTCAGACGGGTGGTGGCGGCGCGCGGCCGGCGGCTCACCGGGAGCCCGGTGCGGGGGAGGTGGCCGTCCGGCGAACGCCTTCGAGCAGTGCGTCGATGCGGGCGCGATCGAGGTAGCGGCCGTTCGCGATGACCGCCCGGATCTGCGCGGCGTTGCGGACGTCGCTCAGCGGGTCCGCGGCGAGGAGCACCAGGTCGGCCACCTTGCCCGGCGCCACCGTGCCCAGGGTGTCGGTCGCGCCGAAGAAGCGGGCGGGGTTCAGGGTGGCGGTGCGCAGCGCTTCGAGCGGCGACAATCCGGCATCCTGAAGCAGCGCCAGCTCGTCGTGCAGGCTGAACCCGGGGTACACGTAGGGGTTCATGACGTCGGTGCCGGCGAGCAGCGGGACGCCGGCCTGCCGCAGGACCGCCGTCGCGTCGCGGTGTCGAGCGTAGGCTGCGCCGTAGCCCGGGTACGCGCCCGCGGTGCCGGCCCAGAACTGCTGAAAGAAGGGCGGGAGATACGGGGCGCGCGCGCGATTGTGGGCCGAGGCGCGCCACGCCGAGTCGCCCATCGACGCGAGCGCGCGGTGCAGGACCAGGCTCGGCACCACGTACGTGCCGCGGCGCGCGAGCCGCCGTGCGAGTGTCGCGCACTTCGCGCGGTCGAAGCTCGCCGCCGGCTCGGTCTCGGCCCGCGCCCAGAGCGCGGCGTGCGCCGCGAAGCCCGTGTCGATGGCGGCCGCCGCTTCGAGGACCGGCCGCAGCGCCGCCTCCCGCGCGGAGCATGCGAGGAGGAGGCCCGACGCGTGCTCGATCGACCGCTGTCCGGCATCCGCGGCCTCGCGGACGCTCACCGCGAGCGGAACGTGCCCGGCGACCGGCACGCCTCGTCGCTTGGCCGCGGCGAGCAGTCCGAGGTACGCGTCGCGCGGCAGGAACTGATACGCCTTGATGAACGCGTAGCCGCGCTGCGTCAGCGAGTCGACGGCTCGCGCCGCGTCGGCTGCCGTACCCACCGCGACCGAGCCGCCCCACATGGGGCGCGGACCGTCGACCAGCGGGCTGCCCACCACCATCCGGGGTGCGAGCACGCGCCCCCGCGCCACGTCGTCGCGCTGGCGCAGCTCCGCCGCCGTTCCGAACATGTGCCGCACGCCCGTGACCCCGTTCGCGAGGTACAGCGGGAAGAAGAGTCGGCGCGCCATCGCGTCTCCCGGCGGCCCCCCGGGCGCGTGGACGTGCATGTCCCACAGGCCGGGGATCACGTACAGCCCGCTCGCGTCGACGACGCGGGCGCCCGCCGGCAGCGACGGCGGTGCCGCGGCGGAGGCAGTGGGCGCCACGCGCGTGATCCGGCGGCCGGCCACGACGACCGTGCGGTCGGTCAGGAGCCGGCCGCGCTCGACGTCCACCACCGTCGCGTGGACGAAGACCGTGACGGCGTCGGACGTCGAATCGGCAGGCGGCGGCTGGGCGCGAGCCGGCGCCTGCGCCGAAACCAGAGAGAGAAGGCCAGCAAGCGCACGGCTGCCGACGGAGAGGGCGCGCGAGAGGGGCATGCTGGCGAAGACGGCGAGGCGCGACCGATGTGACAGCTGTGACAGCGCCCTGGTCAGGGGTCGGACACGAGCACGACGCCCGCGCTTCCCTGCGTCGGGTACGATTCCCGGACGGGCCCGTCGTACCACACCGACGCCCGCTGCCCCGTACGCAGATCGCCGAAGCCGATGGCGATGACGTCCCCTCCCACGCGCCGGAGCAGGCGCGCTCCGGCGGGTACGGTCACCACGCTCTTGTCCCCGCCCGTCCCCTCGCCCGGGACCTCCTCGACCCGCACCGCGCGCAGCGGGCGGCCCGCCATTCCGCACCCGGGCGGGCAGGAGGTGGGTGCGTTGGGAGCGCCGGTCCCCGGAGTCTGCGCGACCAGTGAGTCACCGGACTGCACGACGGTGATGGTGCCCCGGATGCCGGGTGACGAGGACGGCACGGCGAGCGAGGCGGGGACGAGCGACGGCACGTCGGGAGCGCGCCGCGTCGTGTCGGCGCCGGGGGAGGTCGCGGGGCCCGCGCAGCCGGCGGCCAGGAGAAGACCGGCGCCGAGCGTCGCGAGCGCACGCGTCGAGAGCGTCGTGTACACGTGGCGGGTGGGTAGGGGGTGAGATGGGGCGCGCGTGGTCAGGGCGTCGTCGACGTGATCGACTCGTCCGGCGATGGCGCGTGTCGTCGGCGTGTGCGCCCGACGTCCCACTGCACGCCGAGGGTCAGCACGCGCGGGAGCGCGGCCAGCGCGCGTGGGGCGCCGGCGGCGGCCGGCGTGTAGTGCAGCAGCGCGTCGGCGCGTCCGAGCGCGTTGCGCAGCGTGACGTACGCGCCGACCGTGCTCCCGGGGCCGGCGCGCGGTACGCGCCACACCCGCCGCGCGGTGAGGTCGACGCGCGCCATCGAGGCAGTCGGGAGCCAGGTCGCGCCCGAGTCCCCGGGCACCGGCGGCGTGGTCGTCGGGACGGCTTCGGGGTGGTCGAGCACGACTGACGTCGGCGTGAGGCCCGTGGCCCACGTCGCCGCGAGCTCGAGACCGAGCGCGCCGCGGGCGCCGGACACGGTGCCGGTGAGCAGCTGCCGCCCGCGCGCCCCCGACTGCCGCGCCGCACCGCGCATGCGCCCGGCGCTGTACGCGAGCGCGACCGCCGCGGGGCCCCGGTTCCACTGCCACGCGACGTCGAGGGCGGGGCTCACCGCGGCGGCATGCGCGCGCGCCGACAGCGACGTGACGGAGAGCACCGCCGTGGCGAGGGTGTGCGGCCGGCGCGCGGCCGCTCCCAGTTCGACCTGCGTACCCTCGACGGGGTGCCGAATACCGCGCTGCGGCGCAGTCGTCGGCAGCGTGGGCGACGGACGCGGTCCTCCGGGCGCTCCAGCGGGCGGCCCTCCGCTCACCGGCGCGCCCCCCGCGGGTCCCGCCGTCGATGCCGGCGGCTCCCTCGGGACCGCGAACTGCGAGAACCGACCGGCCGACACGCCGACGAGGAGCGCGCGGCTGGCCGCGAGCTGGAGGGCGACGCGCGGCAGCGCCCGCACCTGCAGGGCTCCGCCGCCCCCCGTGGAGCCCGCGAACACCCGCCCGCCCGCCGTGAGCCGCGTGCGCGGGCCGAGCTCCCCGGCCCACTCGCCGAACGCCGCGACGCGGACCGCCGTGGCGCGCCAGCAGGCGCCCGCCCGACACGCGTCCGCGCCGGCGGCGCTGTCGCTCGCGCCGCCGGCCGCCGTGATCCCGGATGCGACCTCGCGCATGCCGAGCAGCTCCAGGTCGCCCCCGACCAGGAGCGACGCGCGACCGGCCGGCGTGCGGTGCGCGCTGAGGCGCTCCGCCGCGAACGTCGCCCGTTCCGTCGTGGTGCGCAGTCGACCGGCGCGTGCGGAGAGGAGCGGCAGCGACACGGCGCCGCGCCCCAGCGTCGCGCGTACGAGCAGGCCGGGCGCGTCCGACCTCCCCGGATCGCGCCGGCTCCACACGACGCCCCCGGCGGTGTTGCGCCAGGCGGCGCGGTCCCGCCCCTCGAGATCGCGCGGCAGGGAGACGTGCTCGGCGCTCGCTACCACCGTCGCCTGCAGTGCGCTGGCTCCGCCGACGCGCCAGTCCGCACGCCCGATCCCCTCCTCGTAGCCGTAGCCGAGCGTCTGGCCGAGCAGGCGCTCGGTCCAGGCGGGGTTCGCGCGTCGCAGGCCGACCACGACGCCCGCGGCGCCGACCGGCCCCTCTAGGCCCAACCGCGAGACGAGCGGGTCGACGGCGCCCCAGGTCCGGTGCCGGTCCCGCGCGCCCGCCCGCGTCCCCAGGTCCAGCATGTACGCCGCGCCGCCGTCGTAGCGCGGCGACGCGCCGGCAGCCCGAACGTCGCCGCGCACGACGAGCGCGCCGTCGGTGCGCGGCAGTAGCCCCGCCACCTGCAGCGGCACCTCGAGCGGCACGCCGTCGAGGCGGACGCGGCCGAGTTCCTCCCCGGTGCCCGCGATGACCAGCCGGTGAGCGGGACGGGAGAGGCCCACGCCAGCCGGATCGCGCGTGCCGGGCGCGCCGAACGCGCCGAGGTCCCGCAGCGTCCCGACGGCGCCGGGCCCGGCGCCGCGTAACGCTCGCCAGGGCGCGCCGTCCGACGGGCCAGGGGAGGACGGCGCCTCCGTCCCGGTCGGGGGACTCGCAACCACCTGAACCTTCGCACGTACGACGACCCGGGCGAGCGGCAGCGGACGGGTGCCCGGCGCCGGCCGCGGTTGCAGCGGCACGTCCACCGTGACCTCGCGGCCGGCGCCGAGGGTGACGGACAGGCGCACCTCGTCGTGCCCGACGGCGTGCACCCGGAGCTCGTAGGCGGCGGGCGCGAGTTCGCGCAGCAGGTAGCGCCCGGCGGTGTCGGTCAGCGACACGAGCGCGCCCGCCTCCCCTCGCAGCTCGACCCGCGCGCTCGCGATGGCGCGGTCGCTCTCCGCGTCCGAGACCCGGCCCCGGAGCAACCCGGTCTGGGCGCCGAGCGGCGCGGCGCCCAGCACTGCGGCCAGGAGCACGGCGGCTCGGTGTGTGTGGGCGCGGTGCGCGCGGGCTACGAACACGGTGTCACCAGCTCACGACGACGGCCCCCGTGCGCGCGGCCGCCGGTTGCGCCTGGCCGCGCTCGAGTCGCGCCACCACCCGCCCATTGGCCGCGACGCTCAGGTCCCGCGCACTTGGCGCCACCCGTACGCGCACGAACTCCGCGCCCTCACCCGCCGACACGGTGAGCCGGTCGCCCGAGGCCCGGAAGCGCGGCGCCGTGCTCCCGAAGATCTCGACCTGCGTGCGGCCATCCAGCGTCGGGTCGACCGTGAGCGTGAGCCGCGCGCCACGGGGGAGCTCACGGACGTCGACGAGCGTCAGGCGTTCGCCCGGGAGTGCGAAGGTCGTAGGGGCCGCGCTCTCGGTGTCGGCCGCGCGTGCCGTGCCCGTGGGCGTCGCCCGTGTGAGGGCCGCCCGTTGCGTGTGCCACAGCGCCGCCGCCGACGCCGACACCAGGAGCGAGGCCGCCGCGAGCGGCACCCAGCGCCGAGCCCACCCCTCGCGCGTCGCGGCGCGCGCGCGGCGGTGCCGGGCCGGCCCCACGCCCACATTCGTCCGCCGTTCGGCGTCGACCGCCGGCGTCGGCGTGCGCCACGAAAGAGGCTCGCGCGCATCGACGAGCTGGATCGCCTCCTGGAACCGGGTCGCGAGCGCCTCGACCTCGCGCAGCCCGCCCGCGCAGCGGGCGCACGCCTCGACGTGATCGCGCACCTGGCGGGCGGCGTCGGCGGGGAGCGCGCCGTCGGCCAGGGCGAGCAGCGCCGTCTCGGTCGGATGGTCCGCGTCGTGGTCGCGCATGCCGCGCTCCTCAGGATCTGGACGGTTCATGGGCGTCCGCGTACGCCGTGCGGAAGCGGCGCAGCGCTCGCATGACGACGGTCGGCACCGACTGGGGTTGCACGCCGAGCACCTCGGCGATTTCGGCGTACCCGAACCCGGCTTCCCGCATCAGTAGCACCTCGCGGTCTCGCGGCGCGAGCGCGTCGAGCGCGTCCCGCACGCGTCGCACGTCCTCCGCACGCTCCAGCTCCTCGTCCGGTCGATCGGGGCGCGCGGCGGACGCGTCGCCGGCGATCCGGCGCTCGCCGCGCCAGCGTGCGGAGGCGCGGCGCCGTCCGTCGCGCACCAGGTTCGCCGCCACCTGGAACAGCCACGGGCCCGGTCTGGCCACCGCACGTGGAGTCCGCAGCAGGCGGAGGAACGCCTCGTGCGCGACGTCCTCCGCCTCGTGGCGGTCCCCGGTCAGGCGGTGCACGAAGCGCAACACGGGGAGCCGCCACTCCGCGTAGGCCGCAGCCCACGATGCCTCGTGTTCGCCGCCCGCGGGTGGCCGGGGCTCGTCCGACGACGGCACGCGCCGGTTCGGACTCTAGCGGACGACCGTGATCGTTCGCTGCGCAGCGATTGGCTCGCTCGTGGTCACCGTCCCCTCGCGCACCAGGCGGCCACTCACCCGAATCGTGGCGGTGCCCGGGGTCGTGAACGTCGCCGACGTGCGGTGCGCCCCGAACGCGTAGATGAGCGTGCAGACCTGCGCGTCGGAGCGCGCGTCGTGCGGGGTGATCTCGACGGTCATGCCGGTCTGACGCACGTCCTCGCCGTCGGTGCGCCAGCACCCGTCGGGGAGCACGGTGTGCACGACGATCGGGACCGCCTGGCCGACGCGCACCGTGTCGGCGACCTCGATCACCTTCGGCGCGTTGATCGTGCCGGCCTGGGGTGGGCGCGTCCACTCGATGGTCGGGGACCCGACGTTCGCGCTCGAACCGCCGGTGCCACTCGAGGGTGATTCGGGCCGGCCGCCGCTCGGGGCGCTCGGGGCCGGTGTCGGCGCTGTTGCAGTCGGTGCGCCGCCCGCGCCGGCGGTGACCTGCAGCTGCAGGGCGCCCACCTCCCGCGTCGGACGCTGCTCGGGTGCGGCCGGCGCACCGTCCGCGCTGCACGCCCCGAGCACGGTCGCGCCGAGCGCCGTCAGGGCCAGGATGGGGCGGGTGCGCATGCGCACTCTGGATCGCATCGATCGACTCCTTGGTTGACGGTTGCGCGTGGACGGCCGGAGCAGTCGTCGTCGGCCGCGCATGTGTGACGCGAAGCCTGGCGTTTCATAGCAGTGCCGCTCCGCCGAGCGTCATCCGGGGTCGGCGCGCGGACGGCACCGGCGGTACCCGCCGGGCGAGGCGAACGTCACGGCGACGTCGGGACCACGGCGCGGCGTTCCGCACTCGTCGGCCTGGCTGCGGGGCGCCGGAACGGTTCGGCGGGGGGCGCGGCGTCGGGCCCTATCGGAGCGGCCACTCGCCCCCGAGCTTTACGGGCGCCTCGCGTCACGGCCGACGTCGCGTCGGCGAGGGCGGCACTGCGCACCTCCTCACATCTTCCTCCACGTGGTTACGCCACCCCCGCACCGACGCGCAACGGGCGGCGACGATGGTGCCGACGAGCCTCCGGACCTGGACGCCGCGTCGCGCGGTGGGAAAGGCGTCCGTGGCGACCGCGCGCTGGTGGGCGGCCTCGCGGTGCTGGCCGTCGGCACCCTGGCGCTCGCGACTCGCGACTGGCGGCCGCCGGAGGAGCCCGGGGCGGCGCCGGAGCGGCGCGCAGCTGCCGGCGCGTGGAGCCTCTGCAAGCGCGTCGTAACGGAGCGACTCGGCCCCGCGTCGGCGGTGCAGTACCCCTGGTTCGACGAGCGGGCCGTCGAGCGTCTGTCGGACAGCGTCTTCGTCGTGCGCGCGTCCGTGCACGCTAGCAGCACGGAGAGCGGACCCGTCCAGGTCGCGGTCGTGTGTCGGGCGCGCTGGCTCGGCGCGGACCGCTGGCTCGACGCGGGGACGACCATGCAAGGGCCGATGCGCTGACCGACGGCGCACACGCCAGGCGCGCCGCGTGCGCTGTCGGTCGTGGTCTGGCTCGTGGCCACCTCGGTCACACCGCCGTGGGTCGCCCGTCTTCTCTGGTCGTGACGCCGAGCGGCGGGGTCGACGCCGACCGGCGTCCACCCGACAGTCGCGCCGGCACGAACTCGCGACACCAAGACAGGAGGAGGGGTGGCCAGCAACCCGCGTGTACCCAAAGCCGAAGTCGCCGGCATCCACGGGGCGATCGTCAAGCGGTTCGCCAAGAGGATGCTCGGCGAGGTGCCCGAGCCGCTCGGCGTGTACTGGCACAACCGGCCGGTGCTCAACACGTACATCGCACTCAGCCGCAAGGTCGAGCGGTGGCACGAGTGCCCCGAGGATCTCAAGTCGTTCGCGCACATGGCGGTCGCCAGTCAGGTCGGATGCACCTGGTGCCTGGACTTCGGCTACTTCAAGGCGCACAACGAGAACCTCGACCTGACGAAGGCGCGCGAGGTCCCGCGGTGGCGCGAGTCCCGCGCCTTCACGCCGCTCGAGCGCGACGTGCTGGCGTACGCCGAGGCGATGACGCACACCCCGCCGACCGTCACCGACGAGCTGTCCGCCCGCCTGCTGGCGGCGCTGGGCGCGCCCGCGTTCGTCGAGCTCACCGCGTGCGTCGCGCTGGCGAACCAGTACGCCCGCGGCAACGTCGCCCTCGGGATCGAGGCGCAGGGGTTCGCGGCGGCGTGCGGTCTGCCGCCGTTGGCGGAGCCGGGCGACGCTTCGCGCCCGGGCGAGCCGTTCGTGACGGTGCTCGGATCGCCCCCTCGCTCGGCCTGACCTCCCCACTGCGCCACGCTGTAGGCCGGAGCCGCGCCACTCGCGTGCGACTCGGCTCGATCTCACCGTGCGGCGCCCCGGCGGATGCCGGCGTGTCACTCCGAGCGCAGCGCCACGGCCGGATCCACGCGCGCCGCCGCCGACCGATGATTCTCGGCGTGCCGCCCGGTACGAGCGGTGCCCGCTCGCGGCCCGGTGGACGGGCCGTCACCGTGCGGCGACGCGCGGCGGTCCCGCCGCGGTCGCGCATCCTAGCGGCGAGGCCGTCCGGCGACTGAAGCGGGAGCCGGGCGCGGGGCTGCTCGTGGGCGGCGTGACGCTCCCGCTGGCGTTGACGGAGCTGGACCTGATCGACGAGTACGAGTTCGTCGTGCAGCCTCGGATCGCGGACCACGGCCCGACGCTGCTCGCGGGGCTGACGAAGCACGTCGACTTGCGGCCCGTGAGCCAGGTGGAGCTCGGCTCGGGCGCGATGGCGACGCGCCACGAGCCGAGGTGGCAGGCGCGCATGCGCTCGACTCGCGTCCGCCGAGGCATCCGCGCAGCCGTGGTTACGCCGCCCGCGGGCCGAACAGCGCGTCGGCCTCCTGGAAGGGCAGCGCGCCGGCGAGCGCTTCGTAAGTGCCGTCGCGCAGGACCGCCGTGGCCGCGTGCCCGACCGCGGCCATCGCCGCTTGCGCGAGCGTTGGGCCGAGGCTCACGCGCGCCACGCCGAGCGCGCGCAGCTCGGCGACGGAAGGGGCGCCGGGGCCGGCCATGACGTTCAGCGGCACCGGCACGGCCGCGGCGAGGCGCCGGACGGTCGGCGCGTCGACCACGCCGGGGATGAACACCCCGTCCGCGCCCGCCCGCGCGTAGGCATGGGCCCGACGCACCGTCTCGTCGAAGCGCTCGGCGTCGGGGCCGATCCGCAAGAGGTACGTGTCGATGCGCGCGTTGAGGAACGCGCCGGCCTCGCCCGCCGCCTCCCGCGCGGCAGCGATGCGCTCGGCCTGCGCCGCCACGTCGTGCAGCCCGCCGCCGGGTGCCGACGAGTCCTCGAGGTTGACCCCGACCGCGCCGGCGTCGAGCGCGCCGCGCACGGTGGCCGCGACGTCGTCCGGCGTGCCCGCGCCGTAGCCGCCCTCGACGTCGGCGGTGACCGGCACGCGCACCACGGCGACGATCCGCCGCACCACGTCGAGCATCGCGTCGCGGCTCACCCCGTGGCCGTCGCGCCGCCCCAGGCCCCACGAAACACCCGCGCTCGTGGTGGCGATGGCCGGGGCGCCCGCCCGCTCGATCATGCGGGCGCTCATCGCGTCCCACGCGTTCGGGAGGACGAGCACGCGGCCGGCGGCCGGCGCGTGCATCTCGCGGAAGGCGCGGGCGCGCGCGTGCTGCGACTCGGGCTGGTGGGGCGGGTCGTGTGTGGTCATCGGCGGCAGTTGTTGACGGGAGGCACGGCCACCAGCATAGCCGCGTCGACGCCCGCCGACGCGCCATTTTCGGACGTCGCCATGCCCCCGCACCCGGGCGCTACGCCTGGGCGTACCGGTCGGCGAACTCCGGCGTCGGCGGGATGTTTTCGATGACGTCGAGCATCACGCCCCCGGGCCCCTCCAGAATGAAGTGCCGCTGGCCGAACGCCTCATCGCGGAGCGCGAGGAGCACGGGGACGCCCGCCGCCCCGAGCCGCTCCCACGCGGCCGCCGCGTCGGCGACCTCGAAGTTGAGGATCACGCCCCGCGCCACCTGCCGACCCGCCGCGGGCACCGTGGGGTGGTCGTAGCGGACGAAGGCGAGCTCGTACTGCGGCGCCTCGGCGTGCCGCAGGCTCACGTACCAGTCGCTCTCGTACGTCGGGGTGAACCCGAAGTGCGTCCCGTAGAAGTCGCGCGCGGCCTGGGGGTCGTCGGTGAGCAGGACCGGGTAGCTGCTTTGCAAGCGCATGGCAAATCTCCCGCGTGCAGTTGGGTGAGATGAATCCGCCGCGCCGCGACGAGCCGTTCCGTCCAGGCGAGGGGGAGACGCTCGAGGGAGCGCTGGTGGGGCCCGCCGGCGTGATCGGCGATCGTGCGTACGCGGTGATCGATGCGGAGACTGCACGCGTCGCGAGCGCGAAGCACCCGCGGAAGTGGGGCGCGCTCGCGACGTGCCGCGCCGCGTACCTCGCGGCGCCCCGCGCCGAAGCGCAGCTTCGTCCACCTCGCCAGGTCGTCGGCCGTGGACGCCATGCCGCCGCCGCGCGGTCGAGAGAGGCATCCGCATCTGTATTGAGTTTGATCTTGGTCGCGCCCGGGCACGCGCGGGTGCTCGTCCGGCCCACGAGGTCACGTTCATACGCCAGGGTCGCCAAGTGCAACCGCGCTCGGCGGCCGCGCTCTGTCGGGCGCCTTCAATTGTGCTCATGCGGGTGCCTACGTGCGCGCTCGTACGCGGTCACGAAGGCGACCTGCGCGGACGTTTCGACCGCGCCCGGTCGCGCCGCGCGCACGTGCGCGATCGCGGCCGCGCCGGTCCACCCTTCGCGGACCAGGTGGCACGCCAGCACCGTGCCCGTGCGCCCCACCCCGCCGCCGCAGTGCAGCGCGACCCCGACGCCCTCCGCGTGGCACCGGCCCAGGGCGGCGAGCGCCCGCTCAAGCTGCGCGACCGTCGGCACGCCGAAGTCGGCCACCGGGACGTGGACCTCACACAGCCCGTGGGCCGCCAGCCGCGCCGGCGCGTGGGCGCGCGCGTGCAGGTTCACGAGGACGCGCACGTCCAGCGCGCGCAGGCGCGCGAGCGCGGCGTCGCTGCGCGGGTAGGCGCATGCGCGCACGCGCGGCTCCGCCGCGTCGGAGGCGCCGCGTATCGGCGGCCCGCAGGAAACCCACTGGCCGACGTCGTCCACGAGCCCCGCCGCGTGCAGCGCGCCTCGCACCATCGCGCCGAGCCGCTTCATGTGTGCACCGCCACGACCATGAGGATACAGGTGGTCCGTGCTGCTGTCGACGGGCGAGACCGCTCCTCATCGTGCCATCCGTCCCCCCATCGTGCGCGCGATCACATGTCGACTGTTCGCCGATCTGGAGCAGGCGCATGCTGCGGCAGACGGCCACGACCAACGGCGCCCGGCCCGGCATCGTGCGCCCGCCGTGTCCTCCCGTACCGCGCATGCCTCGTCGCGTTGCCGCACCCCGCCTGGCCGCTCCGTGCGCAGGCCTCGCCTTCGCCGCGTGGGCGCCCGCCGCGGCACAACAGCGGCCCACGACCGACGCGGCATTCGTCACGCGGCTCGGGCGCGACACCGTCGCGCTCGAGACGTACCGCCTCACGCCCACGCGGGTCGAGGGGACCGTCGTCGTGCGCGTGCCGGGCACCGTGGTGCTGCGCTACGCCGTCGAGGTGGGCCCCGACGGCACGCCGCTCCGGTCCAGCGTCGAGATCCAGCCGCGGGGCGCCCCGTCCGTCGCGCCGCGTCGGACCACGCTGCGCATCGTCGACGGGCGCCTCGAGGTCACGCTCGACTCCGCCGGGCACCGCCGGCGTGAGACGCGCGACGCGCCCCCGCCGGGCGCCGTGCTCACCCTCATGACCGGGTTCGGGCCATCCTACGGGCTGTACTCGGCGGTCGGCCCGTACGAGCTGCTGGTCCCGCACCTGCGCCGCGCGCGGCGCGACACGCTCGACGTGCCGGCCGTGCACGTCGCCACCGGCCGCGCCGCCAAGCGCACCTTCGTGTGGCGCTCGCCGACGGCGCTCGACGTCGACTACTTCCACATCGCCTGGACGCGCCTCGCGCTGGACGAGGCGGGGCGCGTCGTCGGCGTCGACGCGCGCGGCACGACGGAGCAGACGATCTCGTCGCGCGCCGAGGCGTTCGACATCGACTCCGCGGCTCTGGCGTCCGCCAGCACCGATCGCGGCGGGAGGGGCCTCGGGGCCGTCTCTCCCAACCGGACGGCGCGTCTGTCGGTCGACGGCGTCGACATCGCGCTTGCGTACGGCAGCCCGCGTCGGCGGGGGCGCACGATCTTGGGGGAGGTGGTGCCGTTCAACCGCGTCTGGCGGACGGGGGCCAACGAGGCGACGGTGCTCAGCGTCGGCGCCGATCTGACGGTCGGGGGCGCGCGGGTGCCGGCCGGCACCTACAGCGTGTGGACCATACCGTCGCCGGCAGGCGTGGTGCTGGTCCTGAACAGGCAGGTAGGGCAGTGGGGCACCGATTACGACCCGTCGCGCGACCTCGTGCGCCTGCCCATGCAGACGAGCGCGGTCCCGCAGCCGCGCGAGGAGTTCGTCATCGACGTCGTCGGCCCGCCCACAGCGCGCGCCCTGCGCGTCGCCTGGGACACGTTCGAGTGGACCGTACCCGTCGCCGCAGCCCGGTAGACCGCGACGGCACCGCCTCCGCCACTCGGCGTAGCTCGGCCGCGTGCACGCGTCCCGCGCAACGTCCGGCCGGCGCGCCACCGACGCAGACGAACGCACGCGCGTGAGGCGGCGGTAGGAGCCCGGATCCGATCGACGAGTTGCCGCGCGCCGAAACGCGCATTCCTACGAGCGTGCGCACTACCCCGCGAAACTGCGGGTCGTCACTCCGCGTGCTGCCCGCACGCGCCGCCGGTGACGATCGGTGCGGCGGCGGGGTGCCCGGGGATGCCAAGAGCGCCTCGCGGCTGTCGCATGCGTCGCAAGCTGCAGAGTCGCGCGCGGACGCGCCGTGCGGGCGCGCCGTCGAGCCCCGAGCACCGAGGACCATGCGATGACGAGAGAGTTGCAACGATGGATCGGAGCGAGTGCCGTCGCGGCGGCGCTGGCGGCCGCACCCTGCGCGCTGGTCGCGCAGGACGCGACGGGAAGCATCACCGGCCGCGTGACCGACCGGGCCAGCGGGCGCCCCGTCGTGGCCGCGCAGGTGCAGGTCATCGGCCTCGCCGGACGCGGGGCCGTCACGAACGACCAGGGCGCGTTCCGCCTGGCGGGGCTGCCGCTCGGCACGTATCGGGTGCGCGTCCTGCGCATCGGCTACGAGGCGCAGGTGCAGCCGGTCACGGTGACCGCGGGGGCGGCCGCGACGCTGGACGTCGCGCTGCCGACGACCGCCGTCAGTCTCGACCAGGTCGTCGTGACGGCCACGGGGGAGCAGGTCCGGCGCCGCGAGCAGGGCAACACCACCGCGTCCATCACGCCGGACGCGCAGGCGCTCGCCGCCACGGCCAACGTGAGCGAGGTGCTGAACTCGCGCACGCCGGGCGTCTACGTGCAGCAGTCGTCGGGCGGCACCGGCACGGGTTCGCGGATCCGCATCCGCGGGGCGAACTCCCTCTCGCTCAACAACGAGCCGCTGCTCGTGGTCGACGGCGTGCGGGCCAACAGCGACGTCGGCAACCGCATGGTCGTCGGCGGCGGCACGGGGACGAACGTGGGCACCGGGGGGCAGACCATCTCGCGGCTGAACGACATCAACGCCGAGGACATCGAGAGCATCGAGATCGTCAAGGGGCCGGCGGGCGTCGCGCTCTACGGGACGGCGGCCGCGAACGGCGTCATCCAGATCACGACGAAGCGCGGGCGCGCCGGGCGGTCGCAGTTCAACGTGTTCGGCGAGGCCGGCGCCCTCCGGCAGGACGTCGAGCTGCCCGGCAACTACGGCAACGTCGGCAGGGGAAGCAACGGCGCCCCGACCCTGTGCACGAACGAAGCGCGCGCGCGCGGCGCGTGCACGCAGGGCACGCTGCGCGTCCTGCACCCGGTCCGCGTCGACGACCCGTTCCGCGCGGGTGCGCGTCAGTCCGCGGGCGTGAACGCGGGCGGCGGGAACGACCGGCTGACGTACTTCGCGAGCGGCGACTTCCAGCAGGAGCGCGGCGTGCAGCTCACGAACGACGACTACCGCTACAACCTGCGCGGCAACTTCGGCGCCGAGCTGCGCCCCGGGTGGACGCTCCAGGTGAACAGCGGCTACCTGCGCGACCGCGCGCAGCTCCCGGTGAACGACAACAGCACCCTCGGGCTCCTGTCGGTGGCGCTGCTCGGCCGGGTGAGCGACTCGCTGAGCGGGGGGTTCTACAACGGGTACACGCCGACCCAGCTCGAGGCGCTGTCGGTCCGCAACGCGACCGACCGGTTCACCACCTCGGCCACGAGCCAGCTCGGTGTCAACCGCTTCCTCAGTTTCAGCGGCGTGGCGGGGCTGGACTTCACGGGCCAGCGCTTCCACCAGGTCGTGCGGCCGAACCGGGTCGCCTTCGGCGATCTGCCGCAGGGGAGCGCCAACTCGAACCCGCTCAACACCTACTTCTACACGGCGCAGGGGACGGCGAACCTCAACGTCACCCTGCCGGGCGAGTGGACGTCGACCACGCAGGTCGGGGCGCAGTACGCCCGCGAGCTCGACCGGGGCACGAGCGCGGCCGGGGCGCAGTTGGCCGCGGGGTCGGGGTCGCTGAGCGGCACCACGGCGCGCTTCGCCGTCGGTGAGTTCAACCGCGACAACGTGCTGGTCGGCGTGCTCGGGTTGCAGCGGTTCGCGTGGCGCGACCGGCTGTTCCTCAACGCCGGGCTGCGTGCCGACCGGAACTCTGCCGCCGGCCGGAACTTCGGGCTCGTCTACCAACCCAGCGCCAACGTCTCGTACGTCGTGAGCGACGAGGGCTTCTTCCCGGCGAACCCGGTGCTCACGTCGCTCCGGCTGATCGCCGCGTACGGCCAGAGTACGCAGCGGCCCCGGTTCACCGACGCGCTCACATTCCTGCAGCCTTTCGCCGTGCGCGCCGACGGCGCGGAGACGGCCGCGATCAGCTTCGCCGGCGGCAGCATTGGCGACCCGAACCTGCGGCCGGAGGTGTCGGCGGAGGTCGAGGGCGGGCTCGAGGCGGGTTTCCTGAGGGATCGAGTGGTCGCGACGGTGAACTACTACCACAAGACCACGCGCGACCTGCTCATCGCGGCGCCGGTCGCACCTTCGGTCGGTGCGGCGACGGCGCGCTTTCAGAACCTCGGGCGCATGCGGAATCGCGGGTGGGAGTTCCAGCTGACCGCCACGCCGCTGGACACCCGCCCGGTCAAGCTCGAGGTCACGGCCGGCGGGAGCACGCTCGACAACCGGCTGCTCTCGACGGACCTGCCGTCGCCGATCCAGGTGAACACGCAACAGCAGCACCGGCCCGGGTACCCGGCGGGCGCCTTCTTCCAGCGGCGCTACACCTACAGCGACGCGAACGGCGACGGCATCATCGCGCGCAGCGAGATCGCGTTCCCGGCCGGCGGCGCGGACACGGCGGTCTACCTCGGGAACCCGCTCCCGGGTCGGGAGCTGCAGGGGGGGCCGACGCTCACGCTCTTCCAGAACTTCCGGGCGTCCGCCCTGGTGTCGCACCGGGGGCGGTTCAAGGTGAACAACGCGACGAACCGCTTCCGCTGCGCCTTCGCGCAGAACTGCCGCGACGTCCACGACCCCACGGCGCCCCTCGACCTGCAAGCGCGCGCGGTGGCCGCGGCGGCCTTCAGCACGGACGCCGGCTACATCGAGGACGGCAGCTTCACCCGCCTGCGGGAGGTGGCGTTCACGTACACGGTTCCGGGTGCCGCACTGCGGCGCTCCGTTGGGAGTCGCATCGCCGGAGCGACGCTGACCGTCGCGGGGCGTAACCTGGTGACGTGGACCAACTACACGGGCTTGGATCCCGAGATCACGTCGACGCCCGGGGCGAATTTCTCGTCGTCGGAGTTCCTCACCGTGCCACCGACCCGCCAGTGGATCGCCCGCGTGGGTCTCACCTTCTGATGCCGGTGCCGATGCCTCTACCCACACGGCGGCCCGGCCGCCTCGCACCCCTGCTGGCCGCCGCGGCGCTCGCGTGCGGCGCCTGCGACCTCGATCGCACCGTGGCGGTCGAGGCGCCCGACCAGGTCTCGCCCGACGCGCTGGACGACTCGCTCGCGTTGCCCACCTTCGTCGCGGGCGCGCAGAGCGAGTTCCAGGTGGCGTACGCGGGCTCGAACGCGTCCGAGGGCCAGGTCAACCTGAGCGGGCTGCTCGCCGACGAGTTCATACAGACGGAGTCGTTCCCGACGCGCTTCGAGATCGACACCCGCAACATGACGCGCGAGAACACGAGCCTCGCGCCGATCTTCCTGAACCTCCAACGCGCCCGGGCGGCGGCCGAACGGGCCTCGGCGCAGCACCTCCGCTTCAACAAGCCGACCGACGGGGGGCGGCTGGATGCGCTCAACCTCGCCGGGTTCTCCTACATCCTGTTCGGCGAGAACTACTGCTCGGGGGTGCCGATCAGCCGTCTGGAGGACGACTTCGCGACCCTCACGTTCGGCGACCCGCAGACGCGGGAGCAGGTGCTGACGGCCGCCGTCGCGAAGTTCGACACGGTGCTCGCCGCGCCCGGGGCGAGCGCGGCGCGGCAGAACCTCGCGCGCGTCGGGCGCGCACGTGCGCTGCTCGACCTCGATCGCCACGCGGAGGCGGCCGCGGTCGCAACCCCCGTTCCCGCGGAATTCTCGTTCGTGATTCAGGCGTCGGAGAACACGGCGCGCCAGAACAACGGCGTGTGGTCGTTCTCGACGAACCAGGGCCGCTGGGGCGTGCCGGACGCGGAGGGTGGCGAGGGGCTCCCCTTCGCCTCGGCGACGGACCCCCGTGTCCCCAACCAGCGCCGCGCCGTGAACAACGGCAACGGGTTCGACGGGGGGCCCATGCGCGAGCAGCTGAAGTACGCGACGCGGACGACCGCGACTCCGCTCGCGGACGGCGTGGAGGCGCGACTGATCGTGGCCGAGGCGGCGCTCCGGGCCGGCAACAGCGCACAGTTCCTGGGGACGCTCAACGCGCTGCGCGCGAACCCGGGGGTCCTCGCCACGCGCGGGATCACGGCCGCGCTGCCCGCGCTGACGGACCCGGGCACACTCCCGGCGCGCGTGGACCTGCTCTTCCGCGAGCGGGCGTTCTGGCTCTTCCTCACCTCGCACCGGCTGGGCGATCTCCGCCGGCTGGTCCGGCAGTACGGCCGACCGACCGACGCGGTGTTCCCGTCAGGCGCGTACAACTCGAACGGCCGGTCCGCGACCTACGGCTCGGACGTCAGCTTCCCGATCCCGATCGACGAGGGGCAGAACCCCAACCTCCCGACGACGCCCCAGCTGAACGCGCGGAAGGGTTGCATCGACCGCGGGGCGTAGCGCGTCGCGGGCGCGATCACGCGCGCGACGCGCAGGAAGCGCACGGCGGCGGCGTGAGGTACGCCGCCGCCGTGCGCTTCGCCGGCGCACAGCTGGACCAGGTCGACGATGACGTGCCGTGCTACCGCGACGCGCGGCGGTGCGCGACCGCTTTCAGACGCCCCAGAGCGCGCGTGCCTCCTCTGCGAGCAGGTCGGGCCGCTCCTCGGGCCAGAACAGCCGTCCCCCTTCGACGAGCCGCACGCCGCGGCTGCCGGGAAGCGTCCGGTCCAACCACTCGGCCCACGCGACCGGGAAGAGCGGGTCGGCGGTCCCCCACACCATGCGCGTCGGCGCGGCGCACCGCCGGAGCGCCGGCTCGACGGCGAGGAGCGGGTTCGGCTCGAACGCCGCCAGGTGGCGGTTGAGCTGTGCCCGCCGCGGCGGTGACGCCACCAGCGGCTCGAAGTAGACCTCGATCGCCTCGTCGGTGAAGCTGGCCGGATGCGTGTAGGCGGACCCGCCGATCCCCTGCGTCGAGCGCGCGTACGCGCGGTCCTCGAGGTGGCGCGCCATCTTCTGATCGTAGGTGCCGGCCCGCGCCGCCGCGATCGAGTTGCGCATCTGCGCGGGCGGGCTGTTCTCGTGCACGTCGCAGTCGGTGAGGAGCACCGTGCGGACCCGGGCCGGGTGCTGGACCATGAAGAGCTGCGCGACCGTCCCGCCGCTGTCGTTGGCCACGAGGTCGACCGCGGGCACCGAGAGCCCGTCGAGGAACGCCGCCAGCATCTCGGTCTGCGCCTGCGGGGAGAGGTCCTGGCCATCCGGCACCTCGGTGTAGCCCAGCCCCATGAAGTCCGGGGCGAGGCACCGCCGGTGCGGCGACAGGCGCTCGAGCGAGCCGCGCCACTGGAACCCGTTCAGCGGGAAGCCGTGGAGGAAGAGCGCGGCCGGGCCACGGCCGCGCTCCACGTACGCGATCCGCCCGAACGGCGTCGTGACCAAACGCCGCGACGCGTGGAACGCCGCCGCGTCGAGTCGGGGCGATCCCGCCCGCCCGCTCCGCACCGCCCCGCACGCGTGGAGCGAGCCGCCTCCGGCGGTCGCCGCGCACACCCGGAGGAAGTCCCGCCGGTTCATCGGCTCCACGGCGGCGCGACCCGATTCATGCGCGCGTACGCGATGAGCTGCCCGAGGTGCTCGTGCAGGTCGGACAGCGCGAGCGTGATCCCGGCGTCCACCTTGATGTCGCGCCCGAACGTCCGGCCGTCCGCGGCGCGCGCCGCGTCGCTCATGCCCGCGAGCGACCGTCGCAGGTGGTCGAACGAGCGCCCCAGCTGCGCGACGAGCAGCGCCTTGGTCACGGCCGCGGCGCCCAGGCGCGCCGACTCGGCCTGGTACCCCCGCGCCGCCCCCTCGGCCGCCGGCAAGCCCCAATTCGCCGGGAAGACGTTAGCCTCCGCCGCGACGAGGACGAGGACGTCGCGTACGGAACGGGTCCCCTCCATGGGCCTCCAGTCGTAGCGGTCCTCGGGCAACGCGTCCGCCAGCGCCAGGAACTTCGTGCGCAGGTTCTCGACGTCCGCGACGTGGAACTCCTTCAACGTCTGACCCTGTGCCGGGAGCGCCGGCGCCACCACCGTCATCGCCGCCACCACCATCGCTACACACCACAGCGCGTTCTTTCGCATGACCCATCCTGTGCTGTCGTCGGCCGCGCGCACGGCTCCGCGCGAGGACGATGGTACCCGAGGTCCGGCACGCTCACCAGCGCGTCGCGGGGAGCGGCTCGGCGCGTCGCCGAGCGGCGATTATCGGCGACGAGCGGCACGTTCCCGCCGGGATCCGGTCGAGCCGTTAGCCTTCGAGTCCATGATCACCTGGCGTGGAGAGGGCGCACATCGGGCGTACTGGCTCGCCCAGCTCGGCGGGTGGCTCGCGTACGCCCTGGTGCACTACCTCGCCTACATGCCGGCGCTCGCCCCCGGCGAGTACCTCGAGTACCTCGGCTACCGCGGACTCCTCGCGACCGAGCTGCTCTACGTCCCGGTGGGCGTCGCGGCGAGCGCCGCGCTGGGCGCCGTCTATCGCCGCCTCCTCGCGCGGCGTACCCCGTGGCCCGCTGCCGCGCTCGCGGCGCTGGCCGGGTGCGCGGCGATGGGCGCGGCCTTCTTCCTGGCGTGGCGCGCGCTCCTACTGTGGTTCGGCCTCCTCGCGCCGGGCGAGCCGCTCCTGCGCTGGCCGGACGCGGCGCGGTCGGTGCTGGGGTTCACCTTCGCGCTCGTGGCGTGGACCGGCGTCTGGTTCGGCGTGGTGTTCTGGCAGGCGGCGCAGGCGTCGCAGCTCCTGGCCCAGGAGGCGCGGCTCCGGATGCTCGCGTACCAGCTCAACCCGCACTTCCTGTTCAACGCTCTGAACTCGCTCCGGGCGATGATCGGGGAGGACCGCGTCCGCGCGCGCCGCATGGTGACGGAGCTAGCCGAGTTCCTACGCTACGCTCTTGTCCACCGTCCCCTCGAGCACACGACGCTGGGCGAAGAGCTCGAAGTGGTCGAGAGCTACCTTGCCATCGAACAGATCCGCTTCGAGGACCGTCTGGCGGTCGCGTTCGACGTCGACCGGACGGCCGCCGGCGCCGAGGTGCCCGCGTTTCTCCTGCATCCGCTGGTCGAGAACGCGCTGCGGCACGGCGACGGCGGCTCACCCGAGCACCCAATGCACGTGCGCGTGGGCGCGCGGACCGAATCCGACCGCCTCGTGCTCGAGGTCTGGAACTCGGGTACGCTGAGGCCGACGGCGGCGGACGGCCGCGGCGGCGCGCTCGTGCCTTCGACCGGGGACCCGGCCGCTGGCACCGGCATCGGCCTCGCGAACGTGCGGGCCCGCCTCGACGCGCTCTTTCCAGGGCGACACCGGTTCACGTTGACCGAGGCGGAGGGCGGCGTGCTCGCCCGAGTCGAGCTGCCGCTCGCCCGAACCTGAGGTGCGCTCCGACATGCACACGGTGATCGTCGTCGACGACGAGCGGCTCGCCCGCCGGGAGCTCAGACAGCTGTTGGAGGAGGGGCACGGTCACCAGCTCCGGGTCGTCGGCGAGGCGGCGACGGTGCGGGAGGCCGCCACGCTGGTGCGGCTGCACGACCCCGACGTGGTCTTCCTCGACGTCCACCTCGCCGGCGAGTCGGGCTTCGACCTGCTGCCGCTGCTCGACCGCACCGTCTCCGTCGTCTTCGTCACCGCGTTCGACCGCTACGCCATCCGCGCCTTCGAGGTGAACGCGCTCGACTACCTCCTCAAGCCGGTGGCGCCGAAGCGACTCGCGACCGCGCTCGCCCGCCTGAGCCAGCGCGGGGGGACCGAGCCGGCGACGGGGCCGGCGCTGACGTACGAGGACCGGCTGTTCCTCCGCCTGGAGGACCGCATGGCCTTCGTCCGCGTGCGCGACATCGTCGCCGTCCTCGCCGCGGGCGACAACTCGGTCCTCCGGCTGGCCGACGGCCGGGGCGTGCGCACCCGCAAGTCGCTCCGCGAGTGGGCGGACCGGCTGCCCGAGCGCGACTTCGCGCGCATCCACCGCTCGACCCTGGTGAACCTCGAGTTCGTCGAGCGGCTGGAGGAGTGGTCGCACTTCAGCTACCGCGTGTACCTGCGGGGCCTGGCCGAGCCGCTGCAGATGAGCCGCCGCTGGGGCGCGCGCGTGCGGTCCCGGCTCGGCTGAGCCCCCGCGCGGTCGCGCTCCGGTCGAGCTCAGCGCGGGACTCGCGCCCGCAGCGTGTCGAGCGACGCCCGGTACGTGCGGCTCGAGCGCAGCGGCGTCCCGCTCGCGAGCAGCACCTCATACTGGCCGCTCCCGGCCGGGCGAATGCGGGCGACGTGGTGGGCGTTGACGATCGCCTCGCGGTGGATGCGGGCGAATCCGTGAGGCGTGAGGGCGGCCAGCACCTCGGCCATGGTCCCCCGGTGCAGAAAGCGCCCCCCCGCCGCGGTGTGCAGGCGCGTGTAGTTGCCGTAGCTCTCCACCCACACGATCTCGTGCACCGGCAGGTGCCGAGACGAACGGCCGTCGCGCGTCACGAAGCGCGGCGCCGTCGGGCGCGCGGCGCCCGCGCCGGGCGAGGCGCCGTCCGCCGCCGCGCGCGCGAGCCGGGCGCGGTCTACCGTCCGACGGGCGTGTTCGACCGCCTCGCGCAGCCGCTGCGGGTCGACCGGCTTGAGCACGTAGTCGGCGGCGTGCACTTGGAAGGCCTCCAGCGCGTGCTCGTCGTAGGCGGTCACGAACACGACGAGCGGCGGCTCCGCGCCGGGCGGGGCGGACGCGCGCGTGCGGTTCGCGACCGCCAGCCCGTCCAGACCCGGCATCCGGATGTCGAGGAACACGACGTCCGGCCGGTGCACTGCGATGGCGTCCAACGCCTCGCGTCCGGAGCCGCACGACGCGAGCAGCACGACGTCCGGCAGTTCGCCGAGCAGGCGGATCATGCGTCGGCGGGCGGCCACCTCGTCGTCGACGATCACGACCCGGAGCGCCTCGCGGGGCACGGCCGTCACGCCGCTACCACGCGCGCCGGACGTCGCGCGGGAGCCGGCCGGCGGTCCGCATCGGCTCCGTGTTCGGGCGCCGCCCCGTCAATCATCCCGTCGTGCGCCGCCGTGCGTACCGGGAGCCAGAGCCGGGCGCACACGGCCCCGCGCCCCTCCGACTCGAGGGCGACGCCGGCGTCGTCGCCGTAGAGTGTCGCGAGCCGCGCCCGGGTGTTCCGGAGTCCGACGCCCGGGGCGCAGGTGCCGAGGGGCGCCGCGTCGTCGCTGGCGTCGTCCGACGGGTGGTCGAGCACCGTCAGGACGAGCGCGCCCCCGCGGATGCTCCCGGCGATGACGACCGACGTCGCGCCCTCGCGCCGCTCGACGCCGTGGCGGAAGGCGTTCTCGACCAGCGGCTGCAGGACGAACGTCGGCACCGGCACGCCGCGCGCCGCCTCCTCGACCTCGACCTCGACCGTGACGCGGCCGGCGTACCGGCACAGCAGGATGTCGACGTACGCGCGCACGAAGCGCACCTCCTCGTCGAGCGTGACGAAGTGTGCGCGGTCGCGGTAGGCGCGACGGAGCAGTGCGCCCAGCTGCGTGACCATCCGGTCAGCCGCCGCGGGATCGTCGTGTACGAGTTCGGCGATCACGTTGAGCGTGTTGTAGATGAAGTGCGGCTGGAGCTGGGCTTCCAGTGCCTGGAGCCGCGCCTCGGTCAGCTGGATGCGCAGCGCGGCCGCGTGCTGCGCCAGTTCGGCCGCGGCCCGGTCCCGCTCCCGGTACAGCGCGGCGAAGTGCGCGGCCTCGGCTACGACCACGATCGCGGCGTACGCCATCAGGTCGGTGACGAGCCCGTACGACACGACCGACGCGAAGCGCACGGTGACGCCGTCGATGAGGGGCCGGACGAGCACGTAGAGCGCCATGGCCAGCCCGCTCAGCGTCGCCGCCGCGAGCGCGTGACCGACGGCCCACCCGAGCCATCCCGCGACCGTCTCGCGCTCCCGCCAGCCGCGCAGGCGCCGCGTGGCGGCGACCGCCGCCGGGGTGAAGGCCGCCCACAGCCACATCGCGGTGAGCGCGGGGCCGAAGACCGACTGGATCGCGCGCTCCTCGCCGCGCAGGCGCAGCTGGAGCTGCGTCTGCTGCCCGGTGAGCACGCCGAGCGCCGTCCACGCCGCGACGACGGCGGCGGCGCGCAGGAAGGTTCGTCGGGTCATGTCGGAATGATCGCGTGGGGGCGGCGCGGGCGTCGGGCCAGACGGCGGAGCACCGTCACTCGTACGTGCGGGTCGTCACCCGAGCGCCCCCGGCGGTGGTGCACGCAGGGGGCGCTCCGGAGACATTCGAGGCAGGACGCCCCGACGCACTCGCCGGTGCCCCCGCGCGACCCCGCCCTCGACTATACGTGCCATGACGCTCGTCGCCACCAGTCCCCCGGCTCCGGTGATGCTCGGCGCTCGCCCCCTCGGCGTGGGACGCTTACTCCTGACGGGCGCGATCGTCGCGGCCCTCGACGGGCTGGCGGCGGTGGCGCTGCATGCGGGGATCCTGCACACCATGTCGCCGGCCGCACTGTTCGGGGGCATTGCCGCACTGGCACTCGGTCCGGACGCGCCGGCCGACCGGGCGACCCGCGCCTGGGTCGGCGTGGCGGTCCACGTCGGCGTGGCGTTCGCGTGGACGGCGGCGTACGGAACGGCGTACCGCCGCTCGCACGCGCTCCGGCACGCGGTGGCGTCGCGGGCCACCCTGCCGCTCGTCGCCGTCGCGTTCGGGACGCTCGTGTGGGTCACCATGAGCTTCGTGGTGCTGCCGTCGTTCGGGGCCCGGCGCCCCTCGCCGACGTCCGCCGCCTTCCTCGCGACGCTGATCATCCACTGGATGTGCGTGGGCCTGCCGATCGTGACGTTGGTCCGGCAGCGTGCCGTGTGATGGTGCGTCGGGCGTACGATCCGCGGAGTTCGGGTCGGGCCGGCGCGCCGGAGCGCGCGGCTGTCGCGTGCGCGCCGGATGCGGTCCTCGAATCCGACGGTTCGACGGCCGGATCCGGCGGGTACGCCCTCGATTCCGTGCCTTTCGTCGTCGGTCGTGCGCGTGGTGAACGCTCGACGGGCCCGCGATCGCGCCCGCCTCGACGCGCGGTTCGATTCACCGTCCCGGATCTTCGCGCAGCTCCTACGTTGGGCCATCGTGGATGGCGTACCGCCGGTGAAAGCGTGTGGCCTCGCAGCGGCGTGTTCGTGCCGCTGGAGCTCGCGACCGACACCGGCACGCTCACCTTCCTGAGCACCGTCCCCACGTTCGCCGCCCCGGCGGACGTCACGCTCGCCGAACTGGTGATCGAATCCTTCTTCCCGGCGGACCAGTTCACGGCGACGGCGCTCCGCGCGGCGGCTGACGCCGGGGCCCTCCGGCGGCACCTGAGCGCGGGGCATTCTGGCGGACGGAGTCTCGCTAGCGTTGCCCGGAAGCGGACATGGGCAGCGTTGCCGGAGCGCGCTTAGACCCTTATCGTCGCCGCGCGCTGGGGCGCCGTGCCATCAGCGATAGACTTCGGATGGCCGCGTAACGCACAACCGAACGCTTCATCGCGTCGGTGAGCGCACGTCGTCGAGCGAGCCCGTCCCACGGGTGGGGGCGGGGTTAAGGAGGGTGTTGCCGATATGCACGACCCCGAGCTGCAGTCGCTGATCGACCACGTCGTCGCGTTCGACCCGTCCCTAGCGCCTGCGTGCTTCAGGAAAGTGACGCAAGGCTGGGACAGCGTGGTGCTGGAGGCGGACGATCGCCTGATCTTCAAGTTCCCGCGCGACGCCGACGGCGAACGCGACCTGCGCCGCGAGGCGTCCCTTCTCGCGCTCGTCGCCGGGCGCGTCAGCGTCCCCGTGCCCAGAATGACTGTGGTCGAAGGCGCGCGGACGTTCTCCTGTCACGAGCGACTTGCCGGCGGCTACCTACTCACGGATGACTACGCGCCTCTGCCCGAGGCGGCGCGGATCCAACTGGCCGACTCCATCGCGCAGTTCTTCACTGAACTCCACGCGATCGACCCGCGTGAGGCCGAGCGGGCAGGCGCGTCGCCGCTCGAGCCTTGGCCGTCCGCCGAGGAGCTTGCAACGAGCATCGAGCGACACCTCACCCCGAAGCAGCGCTCGACGGCCAAGAAGATCATTGAGCGCTGGCAAGCGCTCCCGCCGGACCCTTATGGTCAGGTCTTTGGCCACTTCGATACGCACGGCTGGAACGTGGCGTTCGACCACGACGCCATGCGCCTCAACGGCGTCTACGACTTCGGCGACGCCGGCCTCGGACCTTTGCACCAGGAGTTCGTCTGCACCAGCTACATCGACCCCGACCTCACCGGGCGCGTGATCGCCGCCTACGAGGCGCGAACCGGGCGCGCTATCGACCGGGACACGGTCGCGCTGCGCACCGGCGTGCTGCGCTTGGTCGACCTCGCCTCGGACGGCGACCACCCCGACTTCGGCGGGTGGATCCGGAGCACGGCGCTCGACTGGCTCGACGCGATCTGAGCGGCTCGTCCCGTGCGGTCGTCCGCATTGATGGTGCGCGGGTCGGGTTCGATGACCGAATCCGGCGGGCGCACTCGGAGCGAGGGCGCTATCGTACCGCAGCGTTACGCGCACGCGGGTGGTTGCGCGATGGCCGGGCGATCCCCGAGCGGGGTGCACCGCTTCTTCTCTCCGTCGGCGATCATGAACCCCCTCCTCGCCGCCCCCCCGCGGCGGCGCGCGAACGAGACCGCGGCTGGCGCGGCCGAGGCGCGGGTGGCGTCCGGGCCCGCGGCGTGCGCGATTCCCCCCGACCTCGCGGCGGCGTACACGCGCGCCCTGGACGCGCGCGACCCGCGGTTCGACGGCGTGTTCTTCGTCGGGATCACGACGACCCGCATCTACTGCCGCCCGATCTGCCCCGCGCGGGTGTCGCACCCCGAGCGCCGCCGGCTCTTCGCGTCGGCGGCACTGGCGGAGCGCGACGGGTACCGCCCCTGCCTGCGGTGCCGCCCCGAGCTGGCGCCGGGGAGCGCCACCGTGGACGCGCGAACGCGCCTGGCGCGCGTCGCCGAACGGCGGATCGCCGCGGGCGCGCTGAACGGCCGGCCCGTCGGCGCGCTCGCGCGGGAGCTCGGCGTCAGCGAGCGCCACCTGCGGCGTGCGCTCGCCCTGGAGGTGGGCGTCTCGCCCGTCGAGTTGGCGCAGACGCACCGGCTCCTGCTCGCGAAGCAGCTACTCGCCGACACCACGCTGCCCGTGACGCAGGTGGCGTACGCGAGCGGCTTCGAGAGTCTGCGTCGCTTCAACGCCGTGTTCCGCGAGGCGTACCGGATGGCCCCGAGCGCGGTCCGCCGCCGGCCCGACGTGCGGCGGCGCGGCGCGGGCGTCGCGCCGCACGAGCCACTTGGAGCGCCCGTGCAGCTCACCTTCGCCTACCGACCGCCGCTCGCGTGGGACGCACTTCTGTCAACGCTGGCGCTCGACGCGGTGACCGGCGTCGAGGTCGTGCGGGGAACACGGTACGGACGCACGGTGGCGCTCGGGGGGTGCGCGGGCGTGGTGTGGGCGGAGCACGTCGGCGCCGGCTCGGTGCCGCCCGCTCGTCGGCGAGCGGCGGGGCCGCCCCTACACGCGCTTCGGCTGGACGTGACGCCGAGCCTCGTGCCGGTGCTGATGCCGCTGCTGGCCGGCGTCCGGCGATTGTTTGACCTCGACGCCGACCCCACGGTGATCGACCGCCAGCTCGCCGACGCTGGTCTGTCGACGGAGGTGGCCGACCACCCCGGCGTCAGGCTGCCCGGTGCCGTCGACGGCTTCGACGTCGCGCTGCGGATCGTGCTCCGGGGCCGGGTCTGGGGCGGGTCCGCCGAGTCGTACTCCGGCGATGCCGCGCGCCGAGTGGCGGCGGCACTCGGCGCGCCGATCGAGACCGGCGACGCCGGGCTCACGCTCCTCGCGCCGACCGCCGAGCGCGTCGCCGACGCCGGGCTGGCGCGGCTGATCGCACTCGGCGTCTCGCCCCGCGCGGCCGCGGCGGGCGTCGCCCTGGCGCGCGCGGTCGCCGAACGCCGGCTCTCCCTCGCGCCGGGCGGCGACCCGGACGCCGTCCGGGCGACGCTCATCGGAGAAGTCGGCGTCGATGCGCGTGCGGCCGCGGGGATTCTCGCGCGCGCGCTCGGGTGGACGGACGCCTTCGCGTGCCCGACGCACCGGGAGTGCCGGACGGCGGCGTCGGTTCCGGGCCAGGCGCCGGCACCGTGCTGGTTCGCCGACCGCTGGCGCCCGTGGCGGGCGTACGGCGCGCTGCGCCTCTGGTTTGCGCGCGAGCGCGTGACACTCGAGGCGCGGGACGAGGGTGCGGCGTGAGGGTGTCGATATGGTGACGTCGCTCGGGGGGCTGCTGCGCCGCGCTCCGGCGTTGCTCCTCGTCCTGGCCGCACAAGCCTCCGCGCAGGCAGACCCGACCGCGGCGGGGCTCGCGCACCGGGTGCCGGGGATGGACTCCGTCGTCGTGCAGCGCGATCTCGTCTACAAGCGCCAGGCGCCGTATCGCCGCCTCGCGCCCGACGCGTCGGCACCGCGGGCGCGCGACCTGGCACTGGACGTGTACCGCCCGCCGGGGGCTGGTGGAGGACTGCGAGCAGCCGTGCTGTTCGCGCACGGCGGCGTCCGCCCGTCCCGGGCACCGCTGCCGAAGGACTGGCGCGTCTATCGCGATTGGGGGCGGCTCGCCGCTGCGTCGGGGCTGGTGGGGATCGCGTTCAACCACCGCGCGACGACGGACGGCAACGTCGACGAGGCGGCCGCGGACGTGCGCGATGCCGTGGACTACGTGCGCACGCACGCCGGCGAGCTGGGCGTCGATCCCGACCGCCTGTGCGTCGTCTTCTTCTCGGCCGGCGGGCCGGCGGCGGGCCCGCTGCTGCGCGACCCGCCGCCGGCGCTGCGGTGCGTGGGCTTCTTCTACGCGTACCTCGACGTCGAGCACGTGCGCCCCGCGGCGTGGCGCGACTCGCTCGCCGCGCACTCGCCGCGGGCGGCGCTCGCGGTGTGCCCGCGCCGCATGCCCGAGCTGTTCATCGCGATCGGCGCGCGCGACGGCGTGCCCGGGCTGAACGCGAGCGTCACCCGGTTCGTCGCGGCCGCACTCGAGGTGGGCGTCTCGCTTGAGCTGCACGTCCACGGCACCGGCGGACACGGGTTCGACGTGGGCACCGGAGACCAACGTGCAGCCGGCATCGTGGCGCGCGCGATCGCGTTCTTCCGGCGGGCACTCGACGCCGACGCGCCGCGCGAGCGAGGGGAGGCGGGACGCGAGCCCCCCTGTCGGTAGTCGCGGGTGGCGCGCGGCGCGCCCGTGAGCGCACCGCCGCCAACACATCCCGCGGTGCGGCGTCCGAATTCGGCGCGCGCGCGCGCGCACGGGGAGGCACTCTGCGAACGCTGCCCGCGGGCGCACCATCGTGCCCGTCCCGGGGCGTCCTCCACAACAGAGGTCCCATGCGTCGAAGCGCTCCCGTCACCCTCCTCGCCCCCCTCGCCCTCGCGGCCGGCTGTCACGACCCGCGGCCGGCGGCCACCGAGTCTGCTCCCGCGTTCGCCGTGTCCGGTGATGGGCGCGTCGCGTACGACGTCGTCACGCTCGACCAGCCCGCCGGCGCCACGCAGGGTCGCGGGATGGGGATCTCGAACCGGGGTTGGGTCGCGGGCTGGACGGCCTACGCCGACCTCACGCGACGGGCCACCCTGTGGCGCGGGAACGTCCCCGAGAACCTCGGCACCCTGGCCGGGCCCGGCGGCGTGGGGGCGAGCAGCATGGTGCCGTGGCCGGGGATCAACAACTCGGGCATGGTGGTCGGCATCTCGCACACGGCGGACGTCGACCCGCTCAACGAGGGCTGGAGCTGCGAGCAGGGCGCGTTCCTACCGTCCACCGCGCCGCGCCGCGTCTGCCGCGGCTTCGTGTGGACGGCGGACGGCGGGATGCGCGCGCTGCCCACCTTCGGGGGCACGCACGGCTTCGCCACCGGCGTCAACAACCGCGGGCAGGTCGTGGGGTGGGCGGAGACCCCGCTGCGCGACCCGACCTGCACGGGCGTCCAGCAGCTGCAGTTCCGCGCCGGCATCTGGGAGCCGAGGCGCGGCACCGCGCGGCAGCTCGCGCCGCTCCCCGGCGACTCGACGTCCGCGGCGACCGCGATCAACGAGAGCGGCGTGGCCGTCGGCATCTCGGGCGACTGCGACCAGGCGGTCGGGCGCTACAGCGCGCGCCACGCCGTGCTCTGGGAGCGCGACGGCACGCCGACGCGGATCCCGGACCTCGGTGGCACGTCGTGGCACACGCCAATGGACGTCAACGAGCGCGGCGACGTGGCCGGGTTCTCGAATCCGCCGAGCGAGGCGGACAGCCGGGGCGACTTCAGCGCGCGCGCCTTCTTCTGGGCGCGCGGCGCGCGGCGCGCCGTCGACGTGGGCGTGCTCCCCGGCAACACGTCGAGCCAGGCGCTCGGCGTCAACGAGCGGCGCGAGGTGGTGGGGGTCTCTTCCGGCGGCACGGGCGGCACGCGCGCCTTCGTGTGGCGCGACAGCGTGCTCTACGACCTGACCGAGCTCGCGGGCGTCGCCCCCGACGTGCTCGTCTCGGCGCAGCACGTCAACGACGTGGGGCAGATCACCGGGCGCCTGCGCCGCGCCGCGACCAACGAGGTCGTGCCCTTCGTCGCGACGCCACGCCGGCGCCGGTGACCGCCGGACGTCCGCGGTCGGCGCTACGCCCGGTCCGTGAACTGAACCAGGTCCCAGCGGTTGCCGTACAGATCCTCGAACACCGCCACCGTGCCGTAGGACGCCTCCTTCGGCTCGCGGACGAACGTCACCCCGGCCGCGCGGAAGCGATGGTAGTCGCGCCAGAAGTCGTCGGTGCGCAGGAAGAGGAACACGCGCCCGCCGGCCTGATCGCCGACGAACCGCGCCTGCTCGGGCGTGGCCGCACGCGCCAGGAGCAGGCTCGTAGCGCTCGGCTCGTCGGCGCCGGCGGGCGCCACCACGACCCAGCGCTTGTCCTGCTCCGGCTGGTACGTGTCCTCGACGAGCGTGAAGCCGAGCTTCTCGGTGTAGAAGGCGATCGCCTCGTCGTAGTCCCGCACGACGAGAGCGATGTGTGCGATCGAGTGCGGCACTGGTGAGGGCGGGGAGAAGGCGGAGTCCGGCGCCGGCGGGCGCTCGTGCTCACCTGCCAAGGTATGACGTTGCCGGTGCGACTTCGGCGCGCCTCCCGCGGGCGCCTAGGGCCGCCCGGTTTCTTTCGGGAGCGTGGTGATCCGGGCGGAAATCACCTGCCAGCGGCAGTCCAGCCAGGCATACGTGTCGATGTAGCGCGAGACACCGCGTTGACCGACGTCGAGCTTCCACGGGCGTCGGCGGCCACTTGGATCACCGGCCCGAAGGCGCGCACCGAGACGTCGCGCCCCGATGAGTTTCCCCGTCGCGCGCAGTCAAAGGGGTCGGCGCAGACATATTCCGCCGCGACCTGAGGTGGCTCGGCCGAACACGCGACACGTGCAGTTCACAGCTCACACCCGGCGCTCGCCGTCCGGAAAACTGGGAGACGACCGACATGAGAAGGCTGGTGGCGGGGACGTTCGTGACGATGGACGGCGTCATGCAGGCGCCGGGCGGCCCGGACGAGGACCGCGACGGCGGGTTCCAACACGGCGGGTGGCTCGTCCCCTACTTCGACGAGCGGTTTGCCGAGCTGATGACCGAGTGGACCAAAGGCGCCGACGCCTTCCTGCTGGGGCGAAAGACCTACGAGATCTTCGCCGGCTCCTGGCCAAAGTCGACCGATCCGGCCGACGAGAATGCCACGGTGCTCAACACCCGGCCGAAGTTCGTCGCCTCGCGGACGCTGCAGAAGCTCGAGTGGAACAACTCGACGCTGCTCAGGGGCGACGTTGCCGAGGCGGTCGCGAAGCTCAAGGCCGAGGCGGGGGGCGAGATCCAGGTGCACGGGAGCGGCGAGCTGCTCCAGACGTTGTTCAAGCACGACCTCGTCGACACGCTCCGCATCTGGCAGTTCCCCGTCGTCCTCGGGACCGGCAAGCGCCTGTTCGGATCGGGAGCGGTTCCGCGCGGCTTCCGCCTCGTGGACACCACGATGAACACGACCGGCGCGGTCCTGCACGTCTACGAGCGCGTCGGCGATTTGCGGTACGGCGAGGTCGAGGTGGGGCAGGAGACCGTCATCTTCGATCCGGCGCCGCCGCAGCGCGCGCACGCCAGAACGACCGAGAGCTGACCTCGCCTTCCGACGCGCCGCCGGGCGGGCGGAGGCCGCTCACGAGCCGCCGAGCCGGGGCTCCTGCCCGAGCTGCGGGCGGCCGACGTCGCGCACGCGACGGGGCTCTCGCGGCCCGCGGCGGGCGCGCTGGTGGCGCGGCTGGTCGCCAAGCCGTGCTGCGGCCGACGCACGAGGACCACACGGACCGCTACCACGCGGTCGCCGGCCACGTCGCCGTCGCACTCGGAGGCGGCGCTCGGCGGCTGACGGCCGCGCGCTGAGGCGTAACGGGAGATCAGTCACGCACCGCGTCGAGCCCGAACTCTGAGTCGATCACGCGCCCGCCGGTGATCACGACGTCGTATGCGATCGGATCGGGCGACGCGAGTGTGCCGGGACGCACGCAGGAAGCGACGGCCCGTGCCACGGCGCCCACTCGCGGGGCTCGCATTGCACGAAGGGGCGGAGGCGGACGGCGGCCGACTGCCATTGGGCGGGCGCTGCGCGGCGAAGCGACGGGAAACCGGGACGGCCGGCCCGCCGGGCCAGCGCCCACGCCGCGTGCTCGTGTACGAGCGGCTCCCCGTCGGCAAGGGCGTGCTTTAGCACAGCACCGGCAGGTCCGCCACCGAGCCGACCCACGTGCGTGGCCGCGTTCGCGGGAGGTCGTTGCCCTCCGACCCTCCCACGTCGCGGTAGAGCGCCCGCACGCCCCGAGCGCCCGCGAGGTGCCCACCGCGCCCGCACGGCCTCTGGCGGCCGCGCGCGCGCAGGGCGAGCGTTGGCCGATCCCGCGCGCTCCCCCCCGCCCACCCGTGCCGCTCGTGAGACGCCGCCTCGATCTCCCTGCTATCCCCGCGGCCGCGCGCGCCGCCGCACTCGCCGCGCTCGCCGCCCTCGCCCTCGCGCCCGTCTTTACTCCCGCCGCCGCCCAGCGCGCGCGGCGCCCTACTGAGCGCGCGACTCCCCCCGCGCTGCTCGCCCCCGCGTACGACTCGGCGCTCTACACCAGTTCCGCCGCCACGTCCTCGCGCTTCAAGGCGCTCCGCTGGCGGCTCGTCGGCCCGTTCCGCGGCGGACGCGTGGTCGCGGTGACCGGCGACCCGCGCGACCGCCTCGTCTTCTACTTCGGCGCGGTCAACGGCGGCGTGTGGAAGACGACCAACGGCGGCCAGACCTGGCGGAACGTCACCGACGGCGTCTCCGACGTCTCGTCCGTCGGCGCCGTGGCCGTCGCGCCGTCGGACCCCAACGTCGTCTGGGTCGGCACCGGCGAGGGGAAGCTGCGGGAGGACCTCACCTACGGCACCGGCGTCTACCGCTCCACCGACGGCGGCGACAGCTGGACGCACCTGGGGCTCGGCGACACGCAGCAGATCGCCGACCTCGTCGTCGACCCGCGCGACGCCGACCGCGCCTACGTCGCCGCGATGGGGCACGCGTTCGGGCCGAACCGCGAGCGCGGCGTCTTCCGCACCACCGACGGCGGGCGCACGTGGCGGAAGGTCCTCTTCCTCGACGACTCCACCGGCGCCACCGACCTCGCCGTCGACCCGACGAACCCGCGCGTCCTCTACGCGGCGATGTGGAAGTTCCAGCGCACGCCGTGGGGGCTGAACGCGGGCGGCGGGCGGAGCGGGCTGTGGAAGAGCGCCGACGGCGGGGACACGTGGAAGGAGATCACCTTCAGCCCCGGCATCCCCGCGCGGCCGCTCGGCAAGATCGGCGTCGACGTCTCCCCCGCGAACCCGCGGCGCGTGTACGCCTCCATCGAGGCGCCCGACTCCGCGGGCGGCATCTTCCGCTCCGACGACGGCGGCGCCACCTGGGAGCGCGCGAGCGGCGACCCGAAGTTCTCGGTGCGCGCGTGGTACTACTCCTCCGTCACCGCCGACCCCACCGACGAGAACACCGTCTACGTCATGAACCTCCAGGTATGGCGCTCGACGGACGGCGGGCGGACGTTCTCGCGGGTGCGCGTCCCGCACGGCGACACGCACGTCACCTGGATCGACCCCAAGGACTCCCGCCGCCTCATCAACGGCAACGACGGGGGCGCCACGGTCTCGTTCGACCACGGGGCGACGTGGTCGAGCATCTACAACCAGCCGACGTCGCAGTTCTACCACGTCACGACCGACGGGCAGTGGCCGTACCGCATCTACGGCGCGCAGCAGGACAACTCCGCGGTCTCCATCGCCAGCCGGTCGGACGACGGGCAGATCGGCGAGCGCGACTACTTCTCCGTCGCCGGCTGCGAGAGCGCCACCGTCGCCGTCGACCCGCGCGACCCGAACGTCACGTACGGCGGGTGCTACATGGGGAGCCTCACCCGCCAGGACCGCGCGAAGCGCCAGGAGCGCGACATCTCGCCCTGGATGTCGAACTACGGCGGCACCGGGGCGGGCGACGTGCCGTTCCGCTTCCAGTGGACCTTCCCCGTCCTGCTCTCCCCGCACGACCCGACGACGCTCTACGTCGCCTCGCAGTACGTCCACCGCTCGACCGACGAGGGCGCGAGCTGGACGCGCATCTCCCCCGACCTCACGGTGCACGACCCCGCGACGCTCGGCCGCACGGGCGGGCCGATCCACGGGGAGATGACGGGGGCCGAGTGGTACGCGACGGTCTACGCGCTGGCGGAGTCGCCGCGGGCGAAGGGGGTGCTCTGGGCCGGGAGCGACGACGGCCTGGTCCACGTCTCGCGCGACGGCGGCGGCACGTGGGCGAACGTCACGCCGCCCGGCTACGGGACGTTCACCCGCACCGCGGGCATCGAGGCGTCGCCGCACGACGCGGGCACCGCGTACGTGGCCGCGAACCGCTACCAGCAGGACGACTTCCGCCCGTACCTCTGGAAGACGACCGACTACGGGCGGACGTGGACGCCGATCGCGTCGGGCATCCCCGCAGGCGCCTACGCGCGCACGATCCGCGAGGACCCCGTGCGCCGCGGGCTCCTCTACGCCGGCACGGAAACCGGCGTGTACGTCTCGTTCGACGACGGCCGGCGGTGGGAGCCGCTGCAGCTCAACCTCCCGCGGTCGAGCGTGCGCGACCTGCGCGTGCACGGCGTCGACCTGATCGCCGCCACGCACGGGCGCTCGTTCTGGGTCCTCGACGACGTCTCGCTCCTGCGTCAGATCGCCGACTCCGTCACCGCTCGGCCGGCGTTCCTCTTCCAGCCCGCCGCCGCCGTGCGCTGGGCGAGCGGCGGCGCCCCGAGTCTCACGGCCGGCCAGAACCCGCGGGGGGGCGCGGTCGTCGACTACTACATGCGCACGGCGCCCCGCACGCGGGTGACGCTGCAGTTCCTCGACAGCGCGGGCGCGGTGATCCGCACCTTCACCAGCGACTCCGTCCCGGCCGACTCGGCGCGCACGCCCGCCGACTCCCTCCGGCGCCTGGCCCGCGCGTCGATGCGCGACAGCGTCGCGTACGAGCCGTCTGACTCCGTGGTGGCGGCGCGCGCCGGCACGAACCGGTTCGTCTGGGACCTGCGCGCGCCCGGGGCGAAACGGATGCGGAACACGCTGATCGACCTGGGCACGCTCGCCGGCCCCGTCGTCCCGCCGGGGCAGTACGCGGCGCGGCTCGTCGTGGGCCGCGACACGCTCGTGCGGCGGTTCGCCGTGGCCGCCGACCCGCGCGTCGCGACCCCCGCGGCCGAGCTCGCGCGGCAGTTCGTGCTCGCGAGCGGGGTCCGCGACCGCATCACCGACGTGGTCGACGGCGCGACGCGCATCGAGGACCTCCAGGGGCAGCTCGACCAGCGCGTGGCGCAGGCGAAGGGTCTGCCGCACGCGGCGCGCGTGTCGGACGCGGCGTCGTCCCTGCGCGCGAAGCTCGAGGCCATCCGCGCGGCGCTGTACGAGGTGCACTGCCACGTGGACCAGTGCACCCTCGACCAGCCGGTGAAGCTCTACAACCAGCTGATCACGGTGAACGCGCAGGTGCAGACCGGCGACTACGGGCCCACGAAGCAGCACGGCGAGATGTTCGCCGACTTCTCGGGCCGGGTGGGCGAGCAGCTCCGCCGGCTGCAGGCGCTCGAGGACGGCGAGCTGGCCACGCTCAACCGGCTGCTCGCCGAGCTGCGGCTGCCCGTCGTGTTCGTGCCGCCGCGGACGGCGACGACGACCGTCATGTGATCGTCGTCGGGCCGTCGCGGGGGGGAGCGCGTGCCCGGGTGGGGGGCGGCGAGCGCGCGACTGGTCCTCGCGTTTCCCGGCGGGGCGAGCCGGGACGGCGAGGGAGGGGGAGACCTGGGCGCGGTTCACAGGTCGAACCCCGCGCCGACGGTGGGATTCACGCGCACGGCGGTGCGCCGGTCCGCGCCCGCGTTCGGCGCGACGAGCACCGCGGCACCGAGTCGAGCGGTGAGCCGCCGCGCCACGCCGTCGCGCCCGAGACGCTGTCGCACGCCGGCCTCCGCGAGCGCCGACGAGGGCCAGCCGCGCGACGCGCTCACGGCCCACGAGAGCGACGCGTACGGCGCGGTCGCGGCCTCCGGCCGGCCGACGAGACCGGCGCCCGCGCGCGCGAAGTGCGTGGTCTGCCGCCGCCCGTCGCGCCGGAACACCGTCGGGTAGTGGCCCGCGAAGAGCACGACCGCGCCGCGGCGCACCTCGAGGCCCGTCGCGGGGTTCCGGAACAACGTCATGGTGACGCGCCACCGGGGCGACGGGGCGGGCGCTACATTGGGTCCCGGTCCGGGACCGGCGGGCGCGGTCGCCGCGCCGACGGTCGCGGCGGTCGCGGTGTCCGTCGCCTGCGCGGCGACGGCACCCGGGAGGGCGGCGGCAGTCGCGGCGACGACGAGGGAGGCGACGCGGGAGGCGACGCGGGAGGCGACCGGGGAGACGACGAGAGTCGCCCACGAGCGAAGCGGCGTCTGACGGGTTGTGGCGGCGGGGCGACGCGGGAGGCGAGGGCGCATGGATCGGTCGGCGGGTGCGGGTCGGACGCGGGAGCCGGCGACGGCCGGCGGCGACGGACGCAGGATGCGGTCGGCGGCTGCCGTCCCCGATGACCGCGCGCGCCGCGCGGGTGACCCCGCGCGCCGCCGCGAGGTGCGCGTCGCCGCGTCGTTCCTCGGCGACCTCGCGGGTTTCCTGCGGCAGCGCGGCGTCGACGTGGAGGCGGTCGTGCGCCAGGCGGGTCTCGCCCCGGACCCCGCCGCACTCGCCGAGGGGGTGCCGGGCTCGGTGGTGGCGGCCGTCTGGCACGCGGCGCTCGCCCGCACGGGCGATCCGGATCTGGGTCTCCACGCGGCGGAGGCGTTCACCCCCGGCGCGCTCGACATCGTCGGCTACGTCATGCTCAGCGCGCCGACGACGGCGGAGGCGCTGCGGCTCGGTGCCCGCTACGTGCGGCTGCTCAACGACGGGCTCGCGCTCGACGTCGCGCGCCACGCCGGGAGCGGACCGGCGCGCGGCGGCGAGGCGGGGGACGCCGTCGTGGTCTGCCGACTCGCCGTCCTGGAGCACCTCGACAACTTCGTCGCGCGCGACGCGGTCGTCGGGCGGCACGTCGTCGAGACGGTGCTCGCGGGACTCGTCCGCCAGGCGCGCCTGCTCGCCGAGCGGCCGCTCGTGCCGCGCTGGGTGCGCTTCCGCCACCCGGAGCCCTCGACGGGGGCGGGCACGCACGTGCGGGTGTTCGGCACGCGTCCCGCGTTCGGCGCCGCCGCCGACGAGGTGGCGTTCGCGTTCGGCGACCTGGCCGGGCCGGTGCGTTCGGCCAACCCGGTGCTGCTCGCCGCCTTCTCCCGGCACGCGGAGGACGCGCTCGCCGCGCGCGCGGCCGCCGACACGCTGGCGGGTCGGGTGCACGCGGAGGTCGTGCGGCGGCTACGCGGCGAGGCGCCGCCGGTCGGCGCCGTCGCGCGCGCGCTCGCGCTGAGCGCGCGCCACCTGCAGCGCGGGCTGCAGGCGGAGGGCACGACCTACGGCGAGGTGCTCGACGACGCCCGGCGCGCGCTCGCCGAGCGCCATCTGGCGGCGCCCGGCGCGACCGTCGCGCAGGTGGGGTTCCTGCTCGGCTTCAGCGAGCCGAGCGCGTTCCAGCGCGCGTTCCGGCGGTGGACGGGCACGACGCCCGGCGCCTGGCGGGCGCGCCACGCGCGCGCCACAGCCGGATGACGGACGTCACGAGATGCCGCTCGGCACCCGCCCGCCGGTCCGGAGGGCCGAGAGGGGCGGTCGCCGGCCACGTTGCCATTACACTCAAGGCGGCGCTCGGCAGCGGACCGCCGCACGCCGACTCGCGGCAACGCCCCGGCCGCCGCTCAAAGCGCCGCCCGCCGATCGGCGAACTACTCGCTCCGCAACGACTCGATCGGGCTCACGCCGCTCGCCCGCCGCGCCGGGACCCAACTCGCCAGCGCGCCGACGCCTAGCATCATCAGCGACATCGCGGCGAACACCAGCGGGTCCGCCGCGCGCACGTCGTACAGCAGCGCCCCCAGCAGGCGCGTGGACGCGAGCGCCGCGGCGACGCCGAGCCCGACGCCGACCAGCACCACGCGCACGCCCTGCGCGACGACCATCCGCCGCACCGCGCGCGCCTGCGCGCCGAGCGCCATCCGCACGCCGATCTCCCGCCGCCGCTCGGCCACCACGTACGACAGCACGCCGTACAGCCCCACCGCGCCGAGCAGCAGCGCCAGCGCCGAGACGACGCCGAGCGTGAGCATCGTGAACGAGAGCTGGACCATCGACCGCCGCGCCACCTCGGCCATCGTCTGCTCGCGGTACACCGGCGCCTCGGGGGCCAGCTCGCGCACGAGCGCGCGCACCTCGCGCTGCAGCATCTCCGCCCGCGGCGTCTTCACCACGTAGGCGGGCGAGCCCACCTCCCACATGCCCGCAGTGGGGCCGGTGAGCGGGACGTAGAGCGCCTCCCCCCCCGGCTCTCGCCAGTCGGCGTGCCTCACGTCGTCGACCACGCCGACGACGGTGAGCGACCCCTTCTCGTCGTCGGCGTCGGCGGCGTCCCCGTAGTGGAGGCGCTGGCCGAGCGGGTTCGCGCCCGGCCACAGGCGCGCCGCCGCCGAGCGGCTGACGATCACGCTGGTGTTGGGGCGCACCGCCTCGGCCGTCGTGAAGGTGCGCCCCTGGAGGAGGTCGATCCCCATCGCCCGGAAGTAGTCGCCGCCCGTGAAGTTCAGCTTCATCTGCGTACCGGCGTCCTCCGCCATGCCGTCGGTGCGGAGGCGCCAGGTCCCGGTGCCCTCGTCGAGCGGGAGGGCGTTGACCACGCCGACGGCGGTCACCCCGGGGAGGGCGCGCAGGCGCTCCATCATCGTCAGGTGCAGCCGGCCGAAGCTCGGGCCGTCGGTCAGGTGCTCCTGCTGCGGCGCGAACTGGAACGTGTAGAGGTCGGCCGTGGCGTAGCCCGGGTCCACGTTGCGGAGCTTCACGAAGCTCTGCACGAGGAGCGCGGACCCGATCAGCAGGACGAGCGCGAGCGCCGTCTGGACGACGACGAGCGTGTCGCGCTCCCAGCGCCGCCGCGCCGTGGTGCCGCGGCCGCCCTCGCGCAGGCGCGCGAGATCGGGCGACGACCCGCGCAGCGCGGGCACCGCCCCGCAGGCGAGCGCGGTGAGCGCCACGACGCCCACGGCCACCCCCGCCGTCGCGAGGTCGATGCCGGCGCCGGCGAGGCGCGGGACCCCCCCGGGGGCGGCCGCGATGAACAGCGGCAGCGTCACGCGCGCCAGCACGAGCGCGAGCGCGCCGGCGGCGAGCGCCACCACCACCGCCTCGGCCATCTGCAGGCGCACGAGCCGCGCGCGGGTGGCGCCGATCGCGCGGCGCACGGTCATCTCGCGCACGCGCCCCTCGGCGCGCACGGCGAAGAGGTTGGCGACGTTCGCGCAGGCGATGAGGAGCACCACGCCCACGGCGCCGAGCAGCAGCCAGAGCGACCGCCTGGCGGTGGGCCCGAGCGTCGCGTCCAGCAGCGGCTCGACGAGCGCGCGGTGCTGCGCGATGACGCGGGCGTAGGCGGGCGAGCCGCCGAAGCGATCGGGGATCTGCTTCGAGAGGCGCGTGAGCTCCGCGGCGAGCTGCTCGCGCGTGACGCCGTCCTTCACGCGCGCCACCAGCTCCGCGCCGGACTCGCCCGCGGTGATGTCCGCGAGCGCGACCGGGGTCGACACCCAGAGCATCGCCTCCTCGGTCGGGAAGCCGAAGCCGGGGGGCATGACGCCGACGACCTGCTTCAGGCTGTCGGAGACGAAGTACCACCGGCCGAGCACCGCGGGGTCGCGGCCGAACCACTGGGTCCAGAGCCGGTCGCTGATCACCACCGCGTCGTCGCCGTCCGCCGCCACCGGCAGCCGCCCGAGCGCCGGCCGCACGCCCAGGGTGGCGTACATGTCGTTGGTCGGCCACGCCATCGGGATGCGCTCCACCCGGTCGCCGGCGCGGAACGTCGACGTGCCGTCGATGTAGGCGAAGATGCCGTCGAGCAGCTGCGAGCGGTCCTTGTAGTGGACGTAGAACTCCATCCAGGGGCTGAAGCGCTCCGGCAGGTCGGAGCCCGGCGCCGTGGCGGCCACGGCGACCAGGCGGTCCGCGGCGGCGTAGGGGAGCGGCCGCAGGATGACGGCGTTCACCACACCGAACATCCCGGTCACGGCGCCGATCGCGAGCGCGAGCGTGGCGACCGAGACCAGGAGGAAGCCGGGGGCGCGGCGCAGGGCGCGCCAGGCGTGGCGCAGGTCGCGTCCCGCGTGCTGCACCGAGGCGAGGGGCAGGGCGTCATGGAAGCGGTCCTCCGCGAGGCCGACGTTGCCGAAGTTGCGGCGCGCGGCGCGCTCGGCGTCCGCCGGGCTCATGCCCTGCGCGCGGAGGCGCTCGGTCTCGAGCGCGAGATGCGCCTGGATCTCCTCCCGGAAGTCGCGCTGCGAGCGGCGGCCGAACATCAGGCACTCTCCGGCGTTGGGCCCGGGCCCAGGACCCGGACGATGGACTCGACGAGGGCGTTCCACCGGCCCGTCTCGACGACCAGCTGCTTGCGCCCCACGGCCGTGAGCGAGTAGAAGCGCGCGCGGCGGTTGTTCTCGGAGGTGCCCCAGGCCCCCTGGATCCACCCGCGCTGCTCGAGGCGCTGCAGGGCCGGATAGAGGGAGCCGTGGTCGACGAGGAGCGTGTCGCCGGAGCGGGCCTGGATGGTCACGGCGATGCCGTGCCCGTGGTGCGGGCCGAGCGCGAGGATCCGGAGGACGAGCAGGTCGAGCGTGCCCTGCAGGAGCGCACCGCGGCCGGGGAGGTCGTCTCTGGTAGCCATTCTACCCGAGTATTGCGGGCTTCTGGTAGAATGTCAACCAGAGCGCGGGGCGCGCCGCGTCGCCGGTCGGGTCGTTCGAGGCGCGTGGCCGCCCGAGATCCGCCGTCAGCCCGGGTCCGCGCGGCGTGCGGTGTCTGCGGCCGTGTCCGTGGCCGCGTCGGTAACGGAGGCCGTGACCGCGGCGACGAACGCGCCCTTCGCCGCTTGGTAGGCGTCGCGGTCGCCGGCGTGCCGCTCGGCGAGCGCGCGCTTCAGGGCCCCGTACTCGGCGGCGACCCGCGGGTGTGCCCGCAGGTGGTCGCGGAAGCGCAGGTGGTCCCGGTACGCGGGCGCGTCGGGTGTGCAGAGGTAGAGGTGGTGCGGGTCCTCGCCCGGCGGCGGGCGGAACGCTTCGCGCCCCGGGAGCCCCTGGTCCCCCTTGGGCGCGTAGCCGAGCGCCGCGAGCCGCGCGGCGGCCCGTCCGGCGTCCGTCGGCGCGACGACCGCGTCGAGGTCGATGACCGGCTTGGCCGCCAGGCCGGGCACCGCGGTGCTCCCCACGTGCTCGACCCGCACCGGGATGGCGGGCGGCGCGGCGAAGGCCGCCGCCACCCGCGCCGCCAGGGCGGCGAAGCGCGTGGGCCACGACGGATCGTACTCGACGACGGCGATGGTGCGGGATGACATGGCCCGACAGTCGACGGCGGAGGCGCAACGCGCCACCCCGGCCTTCGGCCGTGCGGCGAAGCGGGCGGCCGCGCTGGGGTACCACGTCGCATGCATGCGACGCGGGGATTTCACGCTCATCACCGTAGCGCCGCGGCGGGACCGGCCCTCGTCGCCCGCCACGCCGGGAGCCAGCACGCGAGCACCGCGACCAGCAGCAGGACGGCGGGCACGCCGAGGAATACCGGCAGGTCGAGCGGCCGCCCGGCGCGGACGTGGATGGCGACGAGGAACGCGAGGAGCCACCCCGCGGCGGCGCCGGCGACGATCACGCCGACGCTCCCGCCCACGACCTGCCGCACGACACGCCCGGTCGTCCCGCCGAGGGCGATGCGCACGCCGATCTCCGTGGCGCGGCGTGAGACCACGAACGCGACGACCGCGTAGACGCCGACCGCCGCCAGGACCAGGAGCAGCGGCGCCAGCACGACGAACATGCGGGCGGGGATCTTCTTGAGGACGAGGTTCCTGTCCACGTGCTCGTCGAGCGTGCGCACGTCGTGGACGGGGAGGCCCGCGTCGAGGTCGCGGACGACGCGCTCGACGGTCGGCCCCGAGAGCGTCTCCCGCCCCGGCCGTGTGCGGACGTGGATCTCGCCGGCCGCACCGGGACGGTCGCGGTACGAGTAGTAGACGATCGGCATCGGCGGCTCGCCGAACGCGTCGTAGACCGAGTTGCGGACGACGCCGACGAGGACGTACGTGCGGCCCCGCGACTCCAAGCGGCGCCCCAGCGGCTCGCCGGCGCCGACGTAGCGCCGGACGAACTCCTCGTTGGCGATCACCTGGCGCGGCGCGGCGGCGTCGGCCAGGTCGGCGAAGTCCCGCCCGGCCACCAGCGGGATCCGCATCGTCGCGAAGTAGCCGGGGGTCACGACGTTCGAGAGCGCCTGGTCGGGGGCGCTGTCGGAGCGCGCGCGTCCCTCGAGGGTGAAGGAGCGCAGCGGCAGGCCGTGGATGTCCAGCGGCACCGAGCTGGCGATCGCCGCCTGTTCGACCCCCGGGGTCGCGCGGAGCCGCTCGAGCAGCCGCGCCGCGAAGCGTCGCGCGCCCGTCGAGTCGAGGCCGCGCCCGGACAGGTCGTACGCGGCGAGCAGCACGCCCTCGCGCCGGAAGCCGGGGTCGACGACCTGCGCCGCGCCGAAGTCGCGCAGGAAGATCCCGGCGGCCAGCAGGACGACGCTCGCCAGCGCGACCTGCACCCCCATCAGCGCGCTGCGCAGGCGGCTCCGCGCCGCGCCCTGGACGCCGGTCCGCATCGCCGCCAGCGGCTCGACGCGGGCCATCTGCGCCGCCGGCGCGGCGCCGAACAGCACGCCGCAGGCGACGCCCAGGAATGCGGCGAAGGCGAGCCCGCCGCCGTCGACGCTCGTCTGGAAGCGGATGGGCACCGCGCCGATCATCGGGAGCGCGCGCAGCGCCGTCGTGCCCCACACGGCGACGGCGGCGCCGAGCGCCGCGCCGACGAGCGCGAGGAGCAGGCTCTCGACGAGCAGCAGGCGCGCGACGCGCCGCGGCGAGGCGCCGAGGGCGAGGCGCATGCCGACCTCGCGCCGGCGCGTGCTGGCGCGCGCGAGCACGAGGGTCGCGGTGTTGCCGCACACCGCGAGCAGGAGGAGCAGCATCACCGCCTGGAGGATGGCGAGGCCGCGGGCGAGCATGCGCTGCGGCCCGCGCGGCGCCCGCCAGAACGGGAGCACCTCCGCGACGACGGCGGCGTTCGTCGCCGGATGCACGCGCGCGAGCTCGCGCATCGCGCCGTCGACCTCGGCCTGCGCACGGCCGCGCGACGCGTCGGGCGCGAGTCGGCCGAGCACCTGGTAGCCGCGCTGCCCACGGTCCTCCAGCTCGCGCGACCCGGGGAAGAGCACGGGGGCGAAGGTCGCCGGCACCCAGAGGTCGAAGTCCAGCCCCAGCACGGTGCCCTGGAACCCGGAGGGGGCGACGCCGACGACGGTGAGGTCGCGATCGTTCACCCGCACGGTTCGCCCGAGCACGTCCGGCGCGCCCTCGAGGCGCGTCCGCCAGAAGCCGTGCGAGATCACGACCACGGGTTCGCCGCCGGCTGCGGCCGCTTCCCCCGGACGCGGGAAACGCCCGAGCGCGGGCCGCACGCCCAACGCGGAAAAGTAGTTCTCGGAGACGAGCAGCGCGTACACGCGCTCCGTGCGCGGGGCCCGTCCGACGTTCAGCGGCACCATGCGGAAGGCGACGAGATCGGAGAGCGCCGCGACGCGCCCGCGCAGGTCGCCGTACTCGCGCCAGGAGGCGCCGGGGTAGGAGCCCGTCTCCGACCGCGGCTCGAGCAGGTGAACGTCGCCGACGTCCTTCACGCCCGGGATCGGCCGCAACACCACCGCCTGCATCCAGGAGAAGATGGTGGTGTTGACGCCGATGCCCGCCGCGAGCGACAGGACCACGACCGCGGCGAGCACCGGCATGCCGACGATCGACCGCCAGGCGTGCCGCACGTCGCGGCCGGTGTGGCCGAGCCACGCCGCGAATCCCTCGCCTGGGCGGCTCATCGCCGCGCGCGGACGAGGTCGTGGAACGCGAGGTCGACCCGGGCGAGCACCGCCAGCGTGCACGCCCAGACCACGACGACCGTGGCCGCCCCCACGAGCGCGAACGCCGGCGGGATGACGTGGCGCGCGACCTCGTGCACCGCGAGCACGCCCGCGAAGGCGAGGCCGAGCGCGGCGGCGAGCCGCAGCGGGCGCCGCTCGAGCCGCACGCAGAGCGGCTCGACGTCCAGCTCCCACGCGGCGGCGACGAGCAGCACGACGGCGGCGAGGAAGCCGAGCCCGCGCAGGTAGCCGGAGGCGAGCCGGAGGTCGACGGACTCGCCGGACACGATGCGGACGCTGGCCAGGAACTGGACGGCGAGCGCCACGGCGAGCGAGATGCCGACGGCGACCGCGATCTTGACGGCGTACCAGAGGACGAACGTCCGCCCGTGCGCGCGCCGCAGGTGTGCGCCCACGGCGCCCGGGTCGCCGAAGCGCGCCAGCGCCGCCCGCAGCGCCTCCGCCGGATCGCCGGCCGCCGTGGCCGCGCCGGCCTCCTCGAAGTGGCTCGTCAGCTCGCGGCGCAGCTCGTCGCGCGCGCGGTCGTCGGCGAGCCCCGCCTCTGCCACGATGCGCTCGACGAGCGCCGCCACGCGCTCGCGGTCACCCATGGGCGGGTCCCAGGATGGCGCGCATGGCGGCGGTGATCGCCTCCCACTGGCGCCGCTTGGAGGTGGCGTAGCGGCGACCCTTGGCGGTGAGCGCGTAGTACTTGCGCGCCCGCCCGGTGGCGCCCTCGCGCCACTCCGACGTCAGGAGCCCGCTGCGCTCCATCTGGTGGAGCGCCGGGTAGAGCGTCCCCTCTTTCATCTCGAACGCGTCCGCGCTGCGCCGCGCGGCCTCGGCGAGGATCTCGTAGCCGTACATCGGGCGCTCGCCGAGGAGCGAGAGGATGAGGACGGTGACGGTGCCGGTGAGGAACTCGCGGTCGTAGGCCATGGCAGAGGTGGGGGATACCTCGGTCGCCAAAGTATGATACCTTGTTCGCCGAGGCAAGCGGCGTCCCGTCGTCCTCGGTGGAGCGATTCGTCCGCCCCGTGCGCATGCCGCGATCAGTAGGTCCGCACGCTCCGGGCAAGTAGCGGTGCCGGGGCGGCGCTTCGCGAGCAGCCGCGGGGGCCACGCTCGTCGGTGTGGCGCTCCTGGCGTCCGCGTCGACCTCACTCGACACGCGCGCCTTCCATGAGTGATCGCGAGGGACCGTCTCGGACGCCGACCGACCGGCGGGCGCATCGGGCATGGCTCGTCGGCTTGGTGGAACAGGAGTCGTCCGGCCTCCCGAGTGGGCGGGCGCGCACGGTCGTCGACGTGGGCTGCGGCCGGGGTGAGGACCTGGCGCTGCTGGCCGACCGGCTGGTCGACCCGCACACGCGGCTCGTCGGCCTCGATGGGTCCGCGGCCGCGATCACCGCGGCCGCCGCGGCCATCGCCGACTCCCGCGTCGCGCTCCGACGCGAGCCACTCGGGCGCGACCTGCCGTTCGCCGACGCGTCGCTCGACGTGGTCTACTCGCACAACCTGCTCGAGTGCCTGCCCGACGCCGCGGCGTTCGCGCGCGAGGTGGCGCGCGTGCTCCGCCCGGGAGGGCAGGTGGTGGTCGGCCACTGGGACTGGGACACGCAGTGCTGGGACGCGTCGGATCGGGCGCTCGTGCGGCGACTCGTCGCCGCCTACGCCGACTGGCAGCAGGCGTGGATGGCGCACGCCGACGGCTGGATGGGCCGCCGCCTGCACGGGGTGTTCGCGGCGGGGGACCTGCGCGGCGCGTTCGACGGCACGCTGCACGCGCGCGTGCTCACGAACACGGCGTTCGAGGCGCCCTGGTTCGGGCACGAGAACGCGCGGGCGCTCGGGGCGCTGGCGCGCCGCGGACTGGCGGCGCCTGACGACGTGGCGCGCTTCCTCGACGAGCAGGCCGCCCTGCACGCCGCCGGGCGCTACGTGTACGCGATCACCGGGTTCGCGTTCGTGGGGCGTCGGCGCGCGTGACGGTGGGGCTCGATGCGGATCTCGCCGCGGATCTCGCCGCGTCCTTCGCTCGGCACCTCGCGCGCTGGGACGCCGCGCCCGACGGGGCGGCCATCAGTCTGGTCGCTCGCCCGCTCAGCGCGTCGCCGCCGCGCGCGCCTCGGGCGGCACCGGGATCGTCCAGCGCAGCGCCGTGGTCAGGCGGCAGCTGCCCTGGCGCTCGAACGACAGCTCGACCGGGAAGCCGGCGTGGACGAGCGCCCACGCGCCGAGGTGCGTCGGGTCCATCGCCGCGACCTTGGCGCACTCGGCGACCGTGCCCGAGCGCGTGCCGGTGATGTCGCCCGTGGCGCGCGGGTCCCAGCGGCCGGTGACCATGGCGTTCGAGCCCGTCACCGCGTCGTACGCGGTCCAGTCACTCGCGATCATCCCGAACGTGTAGGGCAGGTCGAGGCGGTACGGCTCCGGCGGGTCGCCGAGGCACCGGTGCGGGTCGTCCACCCTGACGGTCACCTGGCGCGTCAGATTGTCGAGGAGGGTCGTCGCCACGCCGAGGCCTTCGATGCAGTCGGCGCGCTCCTCCCGCCTCCACTGGAAGCTCGGGACGATCTGCATGACGTGGAGGTCCAGCGCGTAGAAGTGCTGCCCGTCGCGCGTCCAGAAGCGCGCCGACCCGGCGTCGGGCGACGGCAGGCGCTCGTCGGGCGCCAGCGTGTGCCCCTCTTCCAGCGGCCGGTCGCCGGGGCCGACGGGGTTGTGCGTGGTCCCGGAGCCGTCGAGCGTGGCGCGCACGGTCACCGCGTGGCCGTCGTGCGTGCCGCGCAGCTCGCCCTGGCCGCGTACCGCGACGTGGTTCTCCGCCAGCACGTCGTAGTGCAGCGTGCCGTCGGGGTCGCGGCGGTCGAAGCGGAGGCGGAAGGCGCTCCGCACCCGCCCCGTCCCCTCGAGCGTCCCGCCCACCGTCTGGTCCCACTGGTCGGTGCCGGCGATCGCGTACGCCACGGCGGCGTCGTTCACGAGTTCTCCGACCGCGGCGCCCTCCTCGCCGAACCGCACGCTGCCGAACCCGATGCCGCGCCGCGACGTGGCCGTGAAGTTCACCGTCGCGCCGCCGCGCGCGGGCATCGTGAACCGGAACGTCGCGGGGTGCGGCACGTCGGCCGCGGGCGCGGCGATCGTCCCCGCGGTCGGCGCGGCGGTGAGCGTCGCCGGGGTCACCGTGGTACCGTCGACGCGGCTGCGTCCCTCGGGGCCGAGCGACACGGTGGCGCCGGGGGCCAGCGGGCCTCCCGCCGCGCCGCGGGCCGGGACGACCTCCACGCAATCGCCGCGGCGCCACACCTGGCGCGCCCGCCCGTAGGCGGCCTGCACCCGCTGCGTGAGGGCGACGTACTCCGGCACGAGGCCGACGTCGACGGCGCGGAGCAGGTCGAAGTCGCCCGTCTCATCCTCGAGCATCGCGTCGTTCAGGTGGTCGATCAGCCGCGACGGCGCGACCTCGGTGCGGCGCAGGCGGGCCGAGCCCCGCCGGTCCATCGGGCGGTTCCCGGGGACGCGCATCTTGCGCAGCGCGATGCGCACGTCGAGGTCGTACGCGCGGAGCTCGGCCAGGTCGTTCACGTGGGCCGCCACGGTGCCCTCGGCGGTCACCTCCTCCACGCGGTTGTGGTGGTCCGGGCCGGCGAGCTCCGGCCCCCCGCCGGCGAACCAGGTGCGGTCGTACGACGTCCAGCGGCCCGCGGCCACGCCCCGCGCGTCGGGGCAGGCGTCGAGCGTCAGCTCGCGGCGCGCCTCGGTGACGGTGCTCGGCCGCGGGCGCGTCGGGTCGGTGGCCGCCAGCGCGCGCACCTCGGCGCGCTCGGTGCTGACCACCGTGAGCGTGGTGCCCTCGAGCGACGCGTCGAGCGTCTTGGTGGTGGTGACCGCGACCGACGCGTCGCCCTGCCCCTGCACCTCGTGCTGCGTGTTCCGGTAGCGGATCGGGAGGGGCAGGGCGGTGGCGGCCGCGAGCCGTGCGCCCGCGAGCCGCGCGCCAGACGCCGCGACGCCGGCCGGCGTCGGCGCCCCCTCGCCCGCCAGCGCGGCGTTGGCTTCGGCGGCGAGGGCGGCGCGCTGGGCGGCGACCGCCGCCGCGATCCGCCCCGTCTCGGCCCCGAACAGCGAGTCGGGCGCGGCGTCGCTGGAGGTCGGCGCCGACGGTGCCGACGGCGCCGGCGTCCCGGAGCCCGGCGTGGCCGGGACCGGGGCCCCGGGGACCGGCGACCCCGACGGCGGGCGCGTGGGCGACGGTCGCGTGGGGTCGCCGCCGCAGGCGACGAGGACGAGCGTCGCGAGGGCGACCGGACGGTGACGGCGGGAACGCGACACGGAGCGCATCGGCGGACGGGGACGGGTGCGGCGACGGGCTGTCGCACGGGAGGTGGTCAGCCGGAAGCTGTCCGCGGCTGCTTAGCCCGGTGCGTACGCGCTCCATGCCCGCCGCCGGCGCCCGCGTCCCAGCGCCGCGTTAAGCGCCCCCGCGGCCACAGAGCCCCGAGGGCGACCCCGCCCCGCCGCGCCGGTTTGGCTGCCGCCGTCTTCGTCAGCAATCCTCCCGCGGTCGCAGTCACGGCGCCCATCGATCTTTGCGTCGCGCGGTGCACGCCGCGCCGCCGACCGCGCGATGATCGGTCACCCCTCCGTGCGCGGCGCCTCCGGCGTCGGCGGTCCCTCCGGGGCGGGCGCGGGGCCCACGCCGATCGGGGGCGCGACCCGCCCGAGGTTCGCCGCCGCGTGCACCTGCACCCAGCGGCGGAAGAACGGGTCGTCGAACGCGTAGCCCGCAGGGCTGTCCGGCGTGCGCACCAGCAGCTCGTCCTCGACGAGCTGCTTGAGGGCGCTCTGAACGGTGCTCTTCGCCCCGAGCCGGTAGCTCTTCAGCGTCTCGTCCGAGAGCAGCTGCCGCACGTCGGGCGCGGCGGCGAGCACCTCCAGGAGGCGCTTGGCGCGCTGCGCGAGCCGGTCCCACTCGCGCTGGTAGAGCGCGCTCTGCTCGCGTACGAGCGCCTCCAGGGCGTCCGCCTCGGCGCCCGGGACCGCCCAGCCGGCGCCCCGCTCCCGGTCCCACACCGCGCGCGCGAGCTGGACGACGTCGCGCGTCCGCGGCCCCGCGAGCGCGACGATCGCCTCGGCGAGCCCGCGCTCGAAGAGCACGCCGGCGGCCGCGGCGCGCGCCTCGAGCCAGCCGGCCAGGCGCGCGGGCGCGATCGGCGGCATGGCGAGCACGTCGACGACCTTCCACAACCCGGCCCGCTTGTTCGCGAGCATCTGCTCGACGAGCCGGCGCTGCGATCCCGCCAGCACGTAGCCGACGTGGCGGTGGCGCTCGAGCAGCTCCTTGAGCTGCCAGTCGACGTCGGCCCCGTACCACACGCCCAGGCGCTGGAACTCGTCGAGCGCGAGCCCCAGCGTGACCCCCCGCGCCCCGAGTTCGGCGTCCACCGCGTCGAGCACGTCGGTCACCACGGCCGGGTCGTCGTCGGCGACGGCGGGCGTGAGCTGGAACGCGACGCTCGGCTGGCCGGCCGCGTCGAGGCTCCCGGTCACGGTGAACGTGCCGGGGCGGAGGCGGTGGAGGAGGGCGGTCGCCGTGTCGCGCCAGCGCCGGCCGACGGCGTCGTGGACGGCCGCGAGGATGCGCTGGGCGGCGGCCGCCGCGCTCGACGCCTTGGCGAGGTCCACCACGGCCACCGGGTGCCCCTCGGCGCGGACCCGGGTGGCCGCGACGCGCAGGGCCGAGGACTTCCCGAGCCGGCGGTCGCCGTAGACCAGCAACCGCACGCCGGGGTCGCGAAACGCGGCGGCGATGCGGTCCACCTCCGTCTCGCGGTTGCAGAAGTGCTCCCCCTCTGCGTGGACGCCGATCAGGAACGGGTTCCGCGGGGCGGGGGAACGCCCCGGGTGGGAGTCGGCGGACGGGACCATCGTGTAATAGCCGGGTGAGTACGACTGGAATCGGACCGTAAGATGTCGTACTGCAGAAGCTGAACAGGTTGAGTACGAAGATGCTCGGACCGAAATCTATCGTACTATACCGGGGCGACGCTCCCCGGCTTCCGCGCGGCCCACCACGAGGTGCGGCTCGACGTGACGATCAGCATGGTCCGCCTCGCGTGCGCGGGCGCCGGCCTCACGTTCGGGATGGAGGAGACGTTCCGCCCCTACCTCGCGTGGGGCGAGCTGGTCGCGCTGCTCGAGCCGTTCCTCCCTCCTTTCCCCGGCTTCTACCTGTACTACCCGAAGCGGCGCGACCAGCCGCCGAAGCTGCGCGCGCTGGTCGACTACCTGCGGGCGCACCGAGGCGGCAGGCAGGGCGGGCGCGCGGGACGTGCCCCGCGCTGACGACGCGACGCGCGCCGCCGAGCGGCGACGACGGCCGGGGGCCGGGCCCCCGCAGGACTACGCTGGGCTCGCGCCGGCAGTCGCAGGAGGCAGCCGTTCCGGGCTCTCCGCGCAGAAGTTGGGAGGCGTGACGCCGCACCGGTGAGTCGTGCCATGCGGCGCGCGACCGTGCGGACTCGAGTGCGCGGTCAACAGCATGAGCGGCGTGACGGGCCCGCGGTGGGAGCGCACGACGTCTCCCGATCGGCAGACCGCCGACGCTGCCGAAGAGTCGAGCGGACGGTCGGCCGGCCGGGAGACGCAGGGAGATGACGGATGCGGCAACGTGACGGCAGGACGATGGACGTAGCCGACTCCCACACCCTCCACGATCATGCAGACCTCTTCCCGCGCGCGGCTGCACGCCGCCGCACTCATGCTGGCGGCGAGCACCAGCGCCGACGCGCAGGCCACCGGCCCCGGGCGGAATGACGGGCGACCCGCTCCCGCCAGACCCTCGATCGTTCTGGTGCACGGCGCCTTCGCGGACGGCACGGCGTGGGCGCGCGTGATCCCGCTGCTGGAGCGCGCCGGGTACAGCGTGGTCGCGGTGCAGAACCCGCTGACCTCGTTCGACGCCGACGTGGCGAACACGCGGCGGGTCATCGACGCCCAGCCCGGGCCCGTGGTGGCCGTGGGCCACTCCTACGGCGGCGCCGTGATCACGCAGGCGACGGCGGGCAACGCCAAGGTGCGCGCGCTCGTGTACGTCGCCGCCTTCGCCCCCGACGCGGGCGAGACGGTGGGCGGGCTCTGGGGGCAGCACCCGGCGCCCATGGCGCAGGCCCTGGTCACCGACGCGGGCGGGTACGTCTCGCTGGACCGCGAGAAGCTGCGGGACGTCTTCGCCCGCGACGTCCCGGAGCCCGAGACGCGCGTCATGGCGGCCACCCAGAAGCCGATCCACGGGTCGGCGTTCCAGGCCACGCTCACCGCGGCGGCGTGGCGGCAGACGCCGAGCTGGTTCCTGGTCGCGACGGAGGACCGCTCGATCAGCCCCGAGCTGCTCCGCCTGTACGCCCGCCGCGCCGGGGGGCCGACGGTGGAGATCGCGTCCAGCCACGTGCCGTTCCTGTCGCACCCCGCCGAGGTGGCGCGCTTCATCGAGCGGGCCGCGGCGCCGTCGACCGCGAACCGGTCGAGCGCTCACGACGAGTAGGCCGTCGCGGCCAAGGCTCTCTAAGCTCGGCTGAAGAACCCGAAGCCCCCAGGAGCAATGACGATGAGCGCACTACGGTCGTGTGCGCGGACGCGCGGGGAGCACGATCCGCACGGTCGTCCCGCGGCCGGGTGCGCTGTCGATGGTGAGGCGCGCGCCGACGGCGGCCGCGCGCTCGCGCATCCCGGCGAGGCCGACGTGCCCGTGCGGCGCCGCGCGCGTCGGGTCGAAGCCGCGGCCGTCGTCGCGCACGCGCACGGCCAGCGCGCGCCGCCCGAACTCGCACCGCACGGTCACGGTGCGACAGTCGGCGTGCTTGCGGGCGTTGGCCAGCGCCTCCGACACGACGCGCACCACCTGCGCCTCGGCCCCGGGGGCGTAGCGGCGGACCGCGCCGGTCGTCGAGACCTCGACCCGAACGTCCGCGCCGGCGAACAGTTGGTGCGCCGCGCGCTCGATGCGCGCCGGGACCGGTGCGTCATCGTCGGACGCCCGCAGCGCCAGCACGGCCCGGCGCGCCTCGGCGATCGCGCGGCGCGCCTGGTCGCGCACGTCCGCCACCACGGCGAGGTCGGCGCCCGCCGGCACGGGCGGCGCGGACGCGGCGGCGTCGAGCCGCATGGCGACGCCCGTCATCTCGCTGAGCAGCGTGTCGTGCAGTTCGCGCGCGACCCGCGCCCGCTCGGCGAGCGTCGCCCGCAGCGACGCCTCGGTCCGCCGCCGTCGCGCGCGGCCCGCGGCACCGGCGCCGGCGGCGCCGGCGGCCGCCACGCCCGCCACGCCGAGGGCGGCCGCCCAGCCGGTCTGGTACCACGCCGGCAGCACGCGCAGCGCGAGCGTCGCCTCGCCGGCGCTCGGCACGCCGTCCTCGTTCCACGCCCGGACGCGGAACCGGTACCGACCGGGGCGGAGCTGCGTGTAGCTCGCCACGCGCGGGCCGCCCGCCGTCTGCCACTCGCGCTCCACGCCGTCGAGCCGGTACTGGATGCGCACGCGCTCGGGCATCCGGAGGCTGGCCGCCGTGAAGTGGACGTCGACCCGCCGCGGGTTCGGCGCGATCCGCGTGAGGTCGTGCGCCGAGAGCAGGCGGCCGTCGGCGACGACCTCCTCGACGTGCACCGGCGGCGGCACGCGGTTCACCGGCACGTCCTCCGGGTCGACGACGGCGAGTCCGGCGGACGTGCTCAGCCAGATGCGCCCGTCGCCTGCGAGAAGCATCCGTCGCAGGCCGTAGTCCGCCAGGCGTGGGACGGGCAGACCGTCGAGAGGACCGAAGAGCTGCGGTTCCGGGATCGGCCCGCCGCCGTCGGCGGCGCGGTGCAGGGCGGCGAGCGGAAAACGCCCGACGCCATTCCCGCTGCCGAACCAGAGCCATCCGCGTGCTGCGACGAACTGCGGATTGAATCCCGGGAGCGCGTCGAACGAGCGTGCGAACGGGACCGCGGCGGCGCGCCCGCGCGTGATGCGTGCGAACGCCGGAACGTCCGTGAGGATGCCCCATACCGTGTCGCGCCCCTCGACGTACGGAGACGTCATGGCGTGCGTCAGGGGAACGCGCGCGTCGAGGCGTTGCAGGACGGCGTGCGAGTCGGCGACGAACGCGCGCGGTGACCTCCGGTCGGCGAACACGACGAAACGTCCGGAGTCGCCCGCCGCGAACCGTCCCTCGAGAGGTGCGCGTTCCGTCGACACCTCGACTGGTCGAACGCCTCCACGTCGGAGTCGCGCGAGTCCTGCGGGGAAGAGGTTCAGCCAGAGCGCGCCGGCTGCGTCTTCCACGCCGAGCATGAGCCGCGCGGCCGGCAGGCCCGACTCGACGCCGAGGCGGCTCGTCCCGGCACGCGTCACGTGCAGCAGCCCGCCGCTCAACGGCGCGATCCACACCCCGGTCCGCGATTCCCCCAGGATCTGGAAGCCGCCATCCGTGACGTCGCCCGGGAGGGGGATCCCCCGCATCGTCGACGCGTCACCGCCGCGTCGTCCCACGGCGCCGTCGATCCGATACACGCGTTGGGTCACGCGCTCCGACATCCAGACGTCACCGACCGCGTCGGCCGCGATCTCGTACGGGACGAGGGGCGGGGACCCGTCCGCGCGAGTGACCGCCGCGAACGGGGTGCGGCGGAAGCGCTCCACGCCGACGTCCGTGGACGCCCAGAGCGTTCCCTCGCGGTCGACCCGCAGGTCCTGCACCACACGTCCTCCCGCCCCGTCGCGCGGCAGTACGCGTTCGAGTCGCCCCTCGGACCAGCGGAGCACTCCGGCGCCCCGGGACCCCACGTACACCGCGCCGTCCGGAGCCTGGACGACCGCCGGGGCGAACACCGGCTGTCGCCCGTCCTCGAGACGGACCGCCGTCCACACGCCTCGCCGCATCTGCAGGAGCTGTCTCCCGAACGCCCACAGGGTGCCGTCGCGGGACTGCAGGCAGGGGCGCACGTCCTCGTTACCGGGCAGGCCGGCGAGGGCGGCCGGAACGCGGTACTGCCGGCTGCCGCGCGGCGTGACGTGCCACACCCCCTGCGTGTTCGTGCCGACCCACATGCCGTCTGCGGTATCCGGCACGATGCCGTGGAGGCCGGTGTCGGGGGCGCTGGTCGGCCACGTGCCGCGAAGCACCCGGCCCCCGACGAGCCGACCGACCCACTCGTCCCCCGCCGAGTCCACCACCACCCACAGTCGGCCGGCGCCGTCGCGGTGCGGGCCCGTGTAGCGCACCCCGGCGGGCGGAGGCGGCAGCTCCAGGAGGAAGGCGCCGTTCTCGTAGCTGACGATCGCGCGGTCTTGGCGCTGGATCCACATCCGGCCCGCGCGGTCGAGCACGCGCGGGAAGGAATTGCGGTAGACGCGGCGAACCGACTGCAGCGCGGGCGTGTGACGTCCGTCGAGCACCGAGAAGCGCACGCCGTCGAAGCGGACGATGCCGTTCGGGGCGCCGAGCCACAGGTACCCGTCGGTCGAGGTCAGCATCAACGCCTGGCTTCCGGCGGGAGCCACGTCGCCGAGCGGCCACACCGTGTGGTGGTAGCGCCGGAACGCGACGGGCACCGGGCGGATGGCCGAGTCCTGCGCGCTCGCGGCGTGCGGCCACAGACCGCCGCACGACGTCAGTGCCCACGACACCGCCACGAGCACGCCGCGCATGATCACCTGGGAACCCCTCCTCACGTGCCCGAAGGCGCAGGCCGCTCGGTCGCGCCGACGTCAGTCGTCCAGGTGCAGGTACCCGCGTTGCAGGGCGACCGTGACCGCCTCGGTCCGATCCTCCGTGTTGAGCTTCCGGAAGATGTGCTGAAGGTGGATCTTGGCCGTGCCGGCGGCCAGCCCGAGCACGCTGGCGACCTCGGAGTTGCTCAGCCCCTTGGCCACGAGCCGTAGGACCTCGACCTCGCGCTCGGTGAGGTCGACGCGCGGCGTGTACTCGGCGAGGGCGCGGGCGACGGCGGGCGGGATGGCGCGGCGTCCCGCGGCGACGGTCCGGATCGCGGACACGAGCTCGGCGGCGGGGACGTCCTTGGCCAGGTACCCGGCCGCCCCGGCCGCGAGCGCCCGGTGGATGTCGACGTCGCCCTCGTACATCGTCAGCGCGATGATCCTCGCGCGCGGGTCGTCCTGCCGGATGACACGGATGGCCGTGACGCCATCCATGTTCGGCATGCGCAGGTCCATGAGCACGACGTCCGGACGGAGTTCGGCGTAGCGTCGGACGGCCTGCTGACCGTCCGGCGCCTCGCCGACCAGCGCGATGTCGGGCGCGTTGGCCAGCATGGCGGCGAGGCCGCTGCGGACCACGGTGTGGTCATCGACGGTCAACACGCGGATCGTCGGCATGAGGCCAATGTGATTCGCTGTGTGGCCGACGCAATACGCCATTCGGGATAGGCTAGTGGTAGCGAGTGAGGTGGCCCGCAGGGGGTGGATGCTTGACGTCGCCCGTCCGTCCCCGGATGTTGCCGCAGCCGGCCGGCTTCCGCCAACCCGACGCACCGACCCGCGTGCCGCACTACGCTCGCGCCCTCCGGGCCCTCCGCGCCGCCGTCCTCGCGTCGCTCCTCGGTCTGCTCGTCCTCCACACGCCCCTCGGCGCGCAGGCTGCGGCGTCGCGCGGAGCCGCCGGAGCCGCGCGGGCATCGACGCACGCGGAGCTGGTCGCGTTCTTCGAGCAGTGGCGCCGCTTCGAGGAGCCGCCGCGCACGGCGGGTGGGGCGCCGGACTACACGCGCGCCGCCAACGCGCGGCGCCACGACGCGCTGACGACCTGGCAGGCGCGCCTCGCCGCCTTCGACACGACCCGGTGGACGATCCCCGAGCGCGTCGACTGGCACCTGGTGCGCGCCGAGATGAAGGGGCTGGAGTACCACCTGCGCGTGCTGCAGCCCTTCGCGCGTGACCCCGCGTACTACGCCTCGGTGAAGACCGCGGAGAGCGACACCCCGGCGGAGGAGGGGCCGACGATCCACGGCGCGGTGCGGCTCTGGCACTACCCGATCTGGCCCCGCACGGTGCTCGACACGGCGGCCGCGCTCTCGCCGGCGCAGGCGGCCGAGCTCGCGGCCGGGCTGCGCACGGTGGCGCCGCTCCTGGAGCAGGCGCGCGGGAACCTCGCGGGGAGCGACGCCCGCGACCTCTGGGTCGGCGGCGTGCGGGCCTTCGAGGAGCAGGTGGAGGCGCTCGACGAGCTGGCGACGCGCGTGCGGGCGCGCAACCCGCGCGAGCGCGCGCTGGCCGCCGCGGTCGCCGAGGCGCGCGGGGCGACGGCGCGCTTCGCCGGGTGGCTGCGCGAGGAGGCGCCGAAGCGGACGGGCCCCTCTGGGATCGGGAAGGCGCAGTACACCTGGTACCTGCGCCACGTCCTCCTCGTGCCGCTCACGTGGGAGGAGGAGGTGACGATCACGCGGCGCGAGCTGGCGCGGGCGCACGCGTCGCTCCGCCTCGAGGAGCAGCGCAACCGCGCGCTCCCGCCGCTCGGCGCCGCGGCGACGCCCGAGGCGTACCGCGCGCTGCAGGACTCGTCGATCGCGCGCTACCTCGCCTGGCTGCGCGACACCGACGTGCTGGCGGTCGAGCCGTGGATGGAGCGCGCGCTGCGCGAGCGGATGCACCCGTTCGCGCCCGAGGGGCGGCGCAACTTCTTCTTCGAGGGGAACCACCGCGACCCGCTCCCGCTGTGGACGCACCTCTGGCACTGGTGGGACAACGCGCGCATCCGCCGCACGCCGCACCCGAGCCCGATCCGCCGCGGGCCGCTCCTCTACAACGTCTGGATGAGCCGCGCGGAGGGCGGGGCGACGGTGATGGAGGAGTACATGATGCACATGGGGCTCTACGACCGCTCGCCGCGGTCGCGCGAGATCGTGTGGATCATGCTGATGAACCGCGCGGCGCGCGGGCTGGGGAACCTGTACGCCCACGCCAACGTCCTCGACATGGCGCGGGCGGGGGACATCCACGTCGACTGGACGCCGCGCGGGTGGATGCGGCGCGACCCGCTCCTGGGCTTCGAGCAGCACCTCTACCTGCGGCAGCCGGGGTACGGGGCGGCGTACGTGACGGGCGGGCGGCTGCTGGACGAGGTGGTCGCCGAGCGCGCGCGGCAGCTGGGCGGCGCGTTCACGATGAAGCGCTTCTTCGCCGAGCTCAACGCGGCGGGGATGATCCCGGTCTCGCTGCTCTACTGGGAGCTGACCGGCGACGACCGCATGGTGCGCGAGCTGGAGGACGGGGCGGGACCGCTCCCGTTCCGGACGGGGAGCGGGGGCACGCAGTAGGAGGATCCGGCGTCGACGGCACCCGGCCCGACGCTCTACCAAAGTCTGATCACGGGGTAGCGCGGCGCCCGTGGTGCGCGTACACTGCCTGTAGACTCACGGTATCTACAGGAGGCCGGATGCGGACGACGGTGCGGAAGTGGGGCAACAGCCTCGCGCTCAGGATCCCGAACGGGCTGGCGGCGGACGCGCAGCTCGCCGACGGGACGGAGGTCGACGTCGCGGTCTCGGACGGGCGCCTCGTCGTGCGGCCGGTGCTGTCGCTCGAGGCGATGCTCGCCAAGATCACGCCCGAGAACCTGCACGCCGAGCAGTTCGACGACGCCCCACGCGGCCGCGAGATCTGGTAGTGCCCGCTCGCGGACGTGGGCGGCTCGCCACCGCGGGCGGCGCGGCCAAGCGGCCGCCCGCCGCCTACGTCCCGGAGCGCGGGGACGTCGTCTGGCTCGACTTCACCCCGCAGGCGGGGCGCGAGCAGGCGGGGCGGCGCCCGGCCGTGGTGCTCTCGCCGGGCGCGTACAACCGCCTGGTGGGACTCGCCGTCGTCTGCCCGCTCACGACCCGGGTGAAGGGCTACCCCTTCGAAGTCGCGGTCCCGCCGGGCCGGAAGGCGACCGGCGTCGTCCTGGCCGACCAGGTGAGGAGCCTCGACTGGCGCGAGCGCCACGCGGAGCGCTTCGACCAGCTGCCGCCGGCGGTCGTCGCCCACATCCTGGCGGCAGCGAAGGTCCTGCTCGACTAGCCCCGGATCGCGATGGTCGGCTGGATGCGCGCGGCGCGGCGCGCCGGGATCCAGCACGCGACGACGCCGACCGCGGCCATCAGGGCGGCGACGGCGGCGAGCGTGAGCGGGTCGTGCGGCGGGACGCCGAAGAGGAGCCCCCGCATGAGCCGCGTGGCGCCGAACGCGCCGACGACGCCCAGCGCCAGCCCGACGGCCACCAGCACGCCCCCCTCGGCGAGCACCATGCGCTGCACGCCGCCCGGCGACGCGCCGAGGCTCATGCGGATGCCGATCTCCGTGGTGCGCGTGCTCACCGAGAACGCGAGCACGCCCGCGATGCCGACGGCCGCGATGAGCACCGCGAGCGCGCCGAACGACGAGACGAGCGCCGCGTTGAGCCGCCGCGGCGCGACGCTCTCGTCGCGGATCTGCCCGACCGTGAGCACGTGCTCGATCGGCTCCCGGGGCGCGACGGCGCGGGCCACGCGGGTGACGTTCGGCGCGAGCGCGGCGGCGTCGGTCGCGCTGCGCACCACGAGGCCGCCCTGGAACACCGGCGACTGCGCGAACGGCTGGAACACCACGTTGCGCGGCTCCGCGTCGAGCCCGCCGTCGCGCGTGTCGCCCACCACGCCGACGACCGTGCGCCACTCGCCGGTGAACGGCGTGAACCGCAGCACGTCGCCCGTCCACGCGAGGCGCCGCCCGATCGGGTCGCGCCCCGGCCAGAACTTCTCGGCGAGCGTCTTGTTGACGATGACCACCAGCCCCGATCCGTCGCGGTCGGTCGCGGCGAACTCGCGGCCGGCGAGCAGCGGGATTCCCGCGGCGCGGAAGTAGCTCGGGTCGGCCGTGCGGAACTCGGCCTGCGGCTGCGCCTCCCCGCTCGCGCGCTGGTGGCCCTCCGCCTTCACGTCGAGCCGGACCTGCGCCGAGCGGAGCGGCATCGTGGAGCCGACGCCGACCGCCTGCACGCCCGGGAGCCCCTCGATCTCGGCGCCGATGCGCCCGTAGAGCGCGCGCGCGTCGGCGTCGGTGCGCTGGCCCATCACGAGCGGGATCTCCATCGTCAGCACCTGGCCGGGCCTGAGCCCCGCGTCCACCTCCCCGAGGCGCCGCATCGTGCGCGCGAGGAGCCCGGCGCCGACGAGCAGCACGACCGACACGGCGATCTGCGCGACGACGAGCGCGCGCTGCGCGCGCTGCCGGCGCAGGCTGCCGCTCACGCGCGCCGCGCCGGCCGCCAGCCAGCCGCCCAGCGTCCCCTCGCGCGGCAGCCGGGGCGCGTACGAGAGCAGGAGCGCGACGGCGAGCGTGGTCGCGAGCGTGAAGCCCAGCACCGCGCCGTCGATGCGGATCTCGCCGGCGCGCGGCGAGTAGCGCGCGGCGAGCGGCACCAGCAGCCGCACGCCGCCGAACGCCAGCGCGAGTCCGAGGAGCGCGCCGCCCGACGCGAGCACCAGGTTCTCGGCGAGCAGCAGGCGGCGGAGCGGCGCCGCCCCGGCGCCCATCGCGGCGCGGAGCACGAGCTCGTGCTCGCGCCGCACGCCGCGCATCAGCGTCAGGTTCGTCACGTTCGCGCACGAGATGACGAGCACGAACGCGGCCGCCGCCGCGAGCAGGGCGAGCGTGAGCCGCGCCTTCTCGCCGAGCACCTCCCTGAACGGGACGACGCTCACCCGGTACCCCGAGCCCGGGTCGTAGTCGCCCGCGAACTCGGCCTGCACGCGCCGGCGGATCGTCGACACCTCGCTGCGGGCCTGCGCCACCGTGGCGCCGGGCGCGAGCCGCGCGATCACCTCCGTCATGCGGTGCGAGCGCCCCTGCACCATCGTCGCGCTGACGTGGTGCTCGCTGATCGACATGTTCATCAGCGCGTCGTAGCGGTCGGGGAAGAACGGCGCCGGCTGCGCGACGCCGATAATCGTGGCCGGCCTCCCCTCGACGCGCACGACGCGGCCGATCACGGCGGGGTCGCCGCCGAAGTGCGACTGCCAGTAGGCGTGGGTCAGCACCATCACGGGCGCGGCCTTCGCGCCGTCGTCGCCGTCGGCCGTCGGGCGGCCGAGCACCGTCGTGAGGCCCATCACCCGAAAGAAGTTGCCGGTCACCAGCCCGACCTGGACGCGCGTCGGGTCGGTGCCGTCGCGCCCCAGCATGGTCAGCGTGAGCGGCGAGTACTCGGCGACCCCGGCGAACGACCGGGCGCCGGCGCGGAAGTCGTCGATCTCCGGGACGGAGAAGAGGATGTTCTCGCCGCCGGGGCCCTCGATGGACTGCCGCAGGTAGAGCAGCCGGTCGCCGTCGCGGTGCGGCAGGGGGCGGAGGAGCACGCCGCGCACGACGCTGAAGATCGCCGTGTTCGCACCGATGCCGAGCCCCAGGGTGAGGACGACGGCGATCGCGAAGCCGCGGGCGCGGGCGACCGAGCGGAGGGCGTAGCGGAGGTCGGAGCGGCGCATCGGGGGAAGGGGTGGCCGGGGGGAGTTCGGTCGCGGCGACGGTGACGACGCGCGCCCTGCGCGCTCCCTTTTGACGACGCTCGGCAGGAAAACTCATCGGGGCCCCCCCCCGAGCGCCCTGCGGTCTGATCGACGAGCGGCCCGCCCCCCAACACAGACGGGAGGCGGGCCGCTCGTTCGGTGGCGCCGGCGCGACGCTACTGCGTCGTCGTCACTGCATCGTCGCCGTGCCGCCGCACCCCGCCGCGTTCGCGCACGCCGGGTCGATCGCCGGCAGCTTGGCGCGCGCCAGCTCCCGGTTCACCGCCGCCAGGTCGGTCCGCCACACCTGCGCCAGCTGGTCGGTGTACCCCTTCAGCTCCGTGGTCAGGATCCCGAAGATCTCGGGCATGTTGTTCGTCGGCCGCCCGTCGCCGCGCTCCGACATCGCCAGCAGGTTGGCGAGGCGGTTGTTGACGCGGATCGGGAAGTTCAGCGGGTCCTGCCCGCTCTGGTTGCGCACCTGGTAGACCTTCTCCTCGACCGCCGAGGCGTTGGTGCGCAGCCGCTCGCCCGCCGTCTTGAGCGCCGCGTCGTCGCCGGCGCGCTTGTAGCGGTCGTCGAGCTGCGCCTTCACGCGGCGCACGGCGATCACGGCGCGGTTGGCCTCGGTCGACTTGTCGCGCACGCGGCGCCCGAACTGGTACTGCGCGTGCAGGTCGGCGTCGGTGACGTCGGTGAGCCAGGGGTTGCGCTTCACCGCCAGCGGCGCGGTGAGCGTCTCGCCGTCCAGCGTCAGGCGCACCGTGTAGCGCCCCGGCGGGAGCGCCGGGCCGGCCGTGCCGGCGCCCCACAGGATCATGCCGGGGAACGCCTCGATCCCCTGCGCGCGCCCGTCGAAGGCGAGGCGCTGCAGCCCCACGCCCATCGGCAGGTAGGTCACGCCGCCGCGCCGCCGCCGGCTCTGCGGGCGCGCGGCCCCCGAGTCGGCGCGCGACGTGTCGGGCTCGTAGCTGCGCAGCACCGCGCCCGCCGAGTCGAGCACGTCGAGCCGGCCGGTCTTCGGCGCCGCCTTCGCGTACCAGCTGAACGCCACCTCGGGGCCCGAGCGCACCGCCGCCGGCGGGGCGAACAGGTGCGCCGCCTTCGCCATCACGTCCGGCGACGCCTGGCGCAGCGCCGCCACGTCGTCGAGCACCCAGAAGCCGCGCCCGTGCGTGCCGATCACCAGCTCGTTCCCCTCGACGATCAGGTCGGCCACCGGCACGTCGGGGAGGTTGAGCGACAGGTTCTGCCAGGTGGCGCCGTCGTCGTACGACACGTAGACGCCGTGCTGCGTCGCGGCGTAGAGCATCCCGCGCCGCGTCGGGTCCTCGCGCACCGCGTGCACGTAGGCGTCGGGGCGGATCCCGTTCACGATCTTCGCCCACGTGCGCCCGTAGTCGGTCGTGCGGAAGATGTGGGGCGCGAAGTCGTCGAGCAGCGGGCGGCGCACCGAGACGTAGGCGCGGCCGTCCTCGAACGCCGAGGCGTCGATCTGCGAGACGCGGCCGAAGTCGGGCATGTCCTTCGGCGTGACGTTCGCCCACGTCTTGCCGAAGTCGCGCGTGACGTGCACCAGCCCGTCGTCGCTCCCGGTCCAGATCACGTTCGCGTTGCGCTTGCCGGGGCCGACGGAGAAGATCGTCGCGTAGACCTCGGGGCCGTTCATGTCGCCGGTGATCGGCCCGCCCGTGCGGCCGAGCGTCTTCGGGTCGTGGCGCGTCAGGTCGCCCGAGAGGCGGAGCCACGTCTTGCCCCCGTCGCGCGTCGCCCAGAGCCGCTGCGAGCTGACGAACAGCAGCCGCGGGTCGGCCTTGCTGAACAGGATCGGGAAGGTCCACTGCCAGCGCTCGCGGATCTCGCTCGCCGGCTCCCCCGAGTAGAACCAGGGGTACGGGTTCACCTCGCGCGACGTGTTGAGGCGCTTGTTGAACTTGTCGACGTAGGCGCCGTTGTTGGTGCCCGAGTAGAAGACGTCGGGGTCGCGCGGGTCGGGGGCGATGTAGCCGGGCTCCCCGCCGCCGGCGACGTACGAGATGGCGACGCCGCCGGCGGTGATCTCCGTGTACGCCGTGTCGCGCCGCCCGGCCGGCTGCCCCGACGGCTGCGCCGCCCGCTGCCGGAAGGCGGCGGCGTTCCAGTCGAAGGGCGTGCACAGCGTGCTGTTGTCCTGCTGGCTCCCGCAGACGTGATACGGGACGTGCGCGGTGGTGATGGCGTGGTAGAACTGCTCGGTCGGGAAGTCCTGCGCCGTCCACTTGGCGCCGGTGGTGGTGCTCACCGCACCGCCGCCGTCGTTGGCCACCACGAGGTGCGCCGGGTCGTCGGGGTCGACCCAGAGGTCGTGGTAGTCGCCGTGCGTCTGCCCGGTCACCTGGGTGATGGTCTTCCCGCCGTCGCGCGACACGAACATCGACACGTTCTGCAGGTAGACCTTGTCGCGGTCCTTCGGGTCGGCGGTGACGTGCGTGTAGTAGAAGGCGCGCTGCCGGACGTCGCGCTGCGCGTTCACGAGCTGCCAGGTGGCGCCGGCGTCGTCGCTGCGGAAGAGCCCCCCGTTCTCGTTCTCGACCTGCGCCCAGACGCGCTTCGGGTCGGCGCCGCTCACCGCGACGCCGATGCGCCCCACGACGCCGGCCGGCATCCCGGGGGCGCGCGTGACCTCGGTCCACGTCTCGCCGCCGTCGGTGCTCTTGAACAGCCCGGAGCCCGGGCCGCCGCTCGACATCTGGTACTCCTTGCGGTACGCCTCCCACAGCGCGGCGTACATGACGTCCGGGTTCGCGCGGTCGATGACGAGGTCGATGGCGCCCGTGTTCGCGTCGCGGAAGAGGACGCGCTTCCACGTCCTGCCGCCGTCGGTGCTCTTGAAGACGCCGCGCTCCTCGCTCGGCGCGCTGTACTTCCCGAACGAGGCGACGAAGACGGTGCTCGGGTCGCGCGGGTGGACGCGGATCTTGGAGATCCCGTGCGACTCGCGGAAGCCGACGTGCGCCCACGTCCGGCCGGCGTCGGTCGACTTGTAGACGCCGTCGCCGGGCATGATGTTGCCGCGGATGCACGTCTCGCCGGTGCCGATGTAGACGACGTTCGGGTCGCTCTCGCTCACCGCCACCGCGCCCACCGAGGCGCTGGTGATCTGCCCGTCGGTGACGGGCGCCCAGTTCTCCCCGCCGTCGGTCGTCTTCCACAGCCCGCCCCCGGTGGCGCCGAAGTACGCCTCCTGCGGGCGCCCCTTCACGCCGGTGGCGGCGATCGAGCGCCCGCCGCGGTCGGGGCCGATGTTGCGCCACCGGTAGCCCGAGAGCAGCGTCGAGTCGAGGGTGACGGGAGCGAGCGTCGGCGCGGCCGCCTTCCGCGGCGCGGGCTTCCGCGCGGCGGGCGGGTCGGCGGGGGCGGCGAGGAGCGCGGAGAGCGCGAGGGCGGGCAGCGGGCGCATGGGCGGCGGGGGGCGGCGGGGGAGGGCGGTCCCGAGGCGGGGGCGTCGACAGGGCAACGCACCCGCGCGCGGCAACGTTGTCGGCGGGACCGCCGGGCGGCCAGGGGTGGGGCCGATGCGGCGTGCGAGGACCTGCGTGCGAGGACCTGCGTGCGAGGACCTGCGAGCGAGGTGGGGCGTGCGAGGTACGGCGTGCGAGAGAGGGCGACTGTCCGCTCTACCTCGCACGCCGTCTCTCGCACGCCGTACCTCGCACGCCGTCTCTCGCACGCCCCACCTCGCACGCCGCGTGCACTCATCGGCCGCATGCCGCCACCGCCCCGCCTCTCTCCTGTCCGCGCCCTCGCCTGGGGCCTCGTCGCCGTCGCGCTGCTGACCGCGGCGGCCCTCGGCGTCGCCGTCGTGCGGCGGGCGACGGGGGCGGTCGCGCGCGCTGCAGCCCCGGCCCCACCGCGCGTCACGCACCAGGTCGTCGTCGAGCGCCTGCAGGCGGTGGCGAAGCTGGTCGCCTCGGAGATGACGCTCCGCGACGTCGTGGTCTACGAGCAGACGCGCTTCGCCGCCACCAAGCGCGCGCTCCTCGTCGTCACCGGGCGCGTCTCGGCGGGGCTCGACCTGGAGCGCGACACGCGCGTCGAGATCGACTCGACCGCGCGCCGCATCGTGCTCACCCTCCCGCCGGCGCAGGTGCTCGCGGTCGAGGTCCTCGACGTGACCACCTACGACGAGCGCGCCGGCCTCCTCAACCCGTTCCGCCCCGAGGACCGCGACGCCATCCAGCGCCAGGTGCGCGCGCGCCTCGAGGACGCCGCCCGCCGCTCCGGCATCCTGACGCACGCCGACCAGAGCGCCGCCCAGATGCTCCAGCAGCTGCTCGGCCGCGACGGCTACGTCGTCGAGGTGCGGCGCGATCCGGTGCTCCGGGGTCCGTCGGCGGGATAGATCGTGTACGGCGGGAGTCGTGGAAGCGGGAGTCGACAGAGCGGGAGTCGTTACTGCGTCGATCGGAGCTCACAGCTTGGTCCGACGCAGTCGCGACTCCCGTAGTATCGACTCCCGCTTTGACGACTCCCGCAGTATCGACTGCCCCACCTCTCACACCGTACCCCGCCCGCCTCACCCGACGTCGACCCGCACCGCCACCCCCGCCCCGAACGCGTCCCGCACGGCTGCCGTCACCCCCGGCATCCCCGACACCGACACCGCGCGCAGCCGCGGCAGCCGCGCTAGCTGTGCGACGCCGGCGTCGGTGAGCGCGGCGACCGAGTCGAGCGTGACCGCCTCCAGCGCGTCGACGCCGGCGAGCAGCTCGAGTGACCGGTCGGTGGCGCGCGTGTAGCTGGCGAAGTACGTGCGCAGCGCCGGCAGCCGCGCGACGTGCGCCGTCGCCTCGTCGCCGGTCTCGCGGCAGTACATGAGGACCAGCGACTCGAGTGCGGCGCAGCGCGCGACGTGCCGGTAGCCGGCGTCGGGGAGGTCGATCGGCATCAGCTCGCGCAGCGCGGGGAAGTCGGGGAGCGCCGCCACCGCGTCGTCGTCGACGTTGCGGCAGCTCACCGCCAGCGAGCGCAGCGCCGGCATCGCCGCCAGCGCGCGGAAGCCGCGCCCCCCGAGCCCGTGGCATCGGCGTCCCCACAGGTACTCGAGCGTGCGCGAGCGGGCGAGCGCCGCGAAGCCGCCGTCCCCCGCCGTCGTGTCCTGGCAGACCAGGAAGCGGAGGCGCGGCAGCTCGGCGAGCGCGCCCATCGACGCGTCGTCCGCCTCGACGGCGAGCCACTGCAGGCGCGGCAGCGCGGCCAGCGACGCGAGCGCGGCGCCGGGGAAGGCGAGCCGCGCGTCGTCCAGGTCGAGCGCGTACAGCCCGTCGAGGCCCGCGAGCGCGCGCAGCCCGGCGCCGGTGAAGGTCCCGCGCAGCACGAGCGCGTTCGGGCGCACGCCGGGGCCGGTCAGTTCGAGTCGCTCCTCGCCGCCGAGCCAGGTGCGGAAGGCCGGGACGTCGCGGAGTGCCGGGAGCCCGGCGTCGGTGACCAGCTCCCCCGAGTGCAGCTCGCGCAGCGCGTCGTGCCCCGCGAGCGCGCGGAGGACGCCGTCCCCCGTGGGCGTGCCGCGGAGGCGCAGCACGCGCAGCCCCGCGCAGGCGGCGAGGTGCGGCGCGCCCGCGTCGGTGACGGGCGTCCCCGCCAGCGACAGCCACTCGAGCGCGGGCAGCTCGCGGAGCGCGGCGAGCCCCGCGTCGCCCACCGCACACCCCGAGAGGTCGAGGTGGCGGAGCCCGGGGAGCCGCGCGAGGTGGCGCACCCCTTCGTCGGTCACCGCGCGCGACCCCGACAGGTCGAGGTGCGTCAGGTGCCCGAGCCGCGCCAGGCGGGCGAGCACGGCGTCGGTCATCTGCCCGTGCGCGCGCAGCGCGGGGAGCCGCCGCCCGCGGAGCAGCGCCAGCGCCTCCTCCCAGTCGCGTGAGGGGACGGCGTCGTGCGGCTCGCCGCGCGCGTCGACGCCGTGCAGCGCGACCGCGCGCGTGAGCGCCGACGGGCGGTCGAACGGGACGGCGGCGGCGTGCGCGGCCAGCGCGTCCCACGACGCGAAGCCCTGGCCGCGCGCGACCAGCAGCCGCGCTTCGTCGAGGGTGATCGCGTCGGCGGCCGGGTCGTCGGGGAGCTCGCGCCGGCCGAGGTCGAGGCGCACGTAGCGGCGAAAGCCGTCGAGCGCGCGCCGGTGGCCGAAGTGGTCCCACGCCACGCGCAACGCGTCGGGGTCGCCGTCGTTGTACGCCGCCACCAGCGCCGCGGCCACGCGCTCGTAGCGGGGGAGCGCGCCGGCGCCGATCACGCGGGCGGCGAGCGCGCGCCACCCCGCGTGTCCGTACTCGCGCGCCAGCGCGTGCTGCACCTGCCGCAGCGCGGGCGGGTCGGCCGGCGGCTCGTGCGGGAGCGCGGCGCGCAGGCGCGCGCGGGCGGCGGCGTCGCCGGCGCGCAGGAGCGTGAGCCAGCGCTTCGCTTCGCGGCGCAGCGCGTCGAGCGTGGTGCCGGGCGGGATCGGCCGGGACATGCGGACCTCCTCCAATGGCGCCCGTGGTCCGCTGAGCGACGGGCTCGGAGAAGGTTCGGTCGGCGATCGACGAACCGTGCCGGGTGGGAGTCCCTTGCCGCGGACCGGAGGCGCCCCGGCGGCGCGCTGCGTGGATCGTCGCGCGCGGGGCGCGCGGATGTCAAGGCGGGTGCCGCGCGGGCGGGCACGGCGGGGGCCGCGGACGGCCGGTGCGAACGACCCATGCGCCGACCCCTCGGCCGAGGCATCCTCCGAGGCGATCTTACCCGCCACCGGAGCGCCGCCGTGTCCCCGCTCGACCCGCCATCCGCCGCCTGCGTCCCCGCCGCCGAGCACGTCCAGATCGGCGGGTTCGGCACCACGATCATCGCCGACGGCGACGCGACCGCCGGCGACTACGCGCTGATCGTGCACACCCTCGGGCCCGGCCTGCTGGGCGCGCCGCCGCACCGCCACGGGCGCGAGGACGAGCTGTCGTACGTGCTGGAGGGGACGCTCTCGGTGTGGCGCGACGGCGTGGTCACCCAGGCCGGCCCGGGCGAGGTGGTGCGCAAGCCGCGCGGCGAGTGGCACGCCTTCTGGAACGCCGGCGCCGCGCCGGTGCGCTTCGTCGAGGTGATCTCGCCGGCGGCGTTCGCCGGCTACTTCCGCGAGCTGGCCGCGCTCATTCCGGACGAGGGCGCGCCGGACATGGGGGCGCTCGGCGCGCTGGCGGCGCGCTACGGGATGGAGTTCGACTTCGCGCCGCTCCCGTCGCTGCTGGAGCGGTACGGGGTGCGGCTGGGCTGAGGCGCCGGCGTGCGCGCCCGCACGGGCGCTGCTCGGGTAGCGCTCAGTCGAGCAACTCGAAGCCCGCGGTGACGAAGTCCTGATCGAACGCGAACGCCCGTTGGAGCCGTTCGCGGCGCATCAGCTCGAACGTCACCGCGTCGGTGAGCGAGAACCGGTGGTCGCCGAACCGACCGATCCACCCCGACACGGCCCCCCGCACCAGCTCCAGGGTGGCGTCGTGCCACTCGTACGCCGCGTCGGCCAGCAGCGCCGCCACGACCCGGCGCGCCGCTTCCGCGTCGAGCCGCCGCAGCAGATGCCCGTGCAGCTCGCCGAGAACGAGCACGGTCCCCACCCACCGTCCGCCCGACTGGCGGTGACGCGTGGCGGTCGCGACGGCGCGCGCATGGTACTGATCGCGTGAGCTGGCGAGCGCGAGCAACGCGCCCGTGTCAACGGCCACTCGGAGCGCGGCGGGGGCGGGCATCGGGCTCGGCGTACAGGTACTCGTCGTGACGCGCCGCGAGGTCCTCCGGAACGTCGGACGCGCCGTCGAGCGCGCCGATCAGCACGTCGAGCGACGCGCCCGGCCGCGCGGCCGCGAGCATCTCGTCCGACAGACGCCGCAATCCGAGGCGCAGGAGCTCGGCCCGCGGCAGCGCCGTACGCTCCGCGAGCTGTTCGAGCAGCGCCCGGTCCCGCTCGTCCAGGTAAACCTGCACCGGTTCGCGGACGCGGCGTGGCGCTCCCATGGTACATGCTCCTTCAGGAGGTATGCATGTAGCGTATGCATGTACGCCGCGCGGATCAAGGTCACCCCGCCCCCTCGCGCCACGCCGGGAGCGGCACTACAGCACGTCCACGCGCGCCTGGTGCCCGGGCGCGCGGGCCAGGCGCGCGTCGCGCGTCAGCAGCGTCCCGCCGAGCACCTCGGCCAGCGCGACGTAGGTCGCGTCGTACGCCGTGAGGTTCGCCCGCAGCGCCCAGACGCGGGCGAGCAGCGGCCGGTGCGCGTGTCGGGTGAGCGGGAACGCCTCGAGCACGCGCAGCGCGTCGGCGCCCCGGGCGGCGCCGAGCACGCCCCGCGCCTCGTACCGGCGCAGCACCTGCGCGACCTCCGCGTCCAGGAGGTGCGGCGCGTGCAGCGCCTCCGCGCCGCCGAGCACCCGCTCCTCCACGCGGCGCGCGTCGGGCGTCCGCAGCAGGAGCTCGACGACGACCGACGCGTCGAGCACGATCACCGCGCGCCGCGCTCCGCGCGGACGGCGTCGGCCGGCGACTCGTCGGGGGCGATCGGGGCCAGCGCGGCCAGGCGCTCCCGCAGCTCGTCGGGCGAGAGCTGCGCGCCGACGCGCTCCAGCTCGAGGCGCAGGAAGTCCGAGAGGGACATCCCGGCGGCCGCCGCCCGCGCCTTGAGCCGCCGGTGCAGCCGCTCGGGGACGTGCCGGATCTGGATCATCTTCGCCATGCCCGCAACATGCCTGCATGTGCGGCACATGGGAATGGCGGCTGCGCCGCTCCCGTCGTGCGTGATCGGACACCACGTGTAGCCGCTCGAGGCCGCGGCGCCGTACCCTGGCGCGCCCCGAGCCGCCCGGCCATGCTTCGGCCATGGCGAACCGCTCCGGCGACTGGCTGCGGCAGGGGGAGGCCGACCTGCGCCACGCGCGGCACGCGCTGACGGCGGGCGACCACGACTGGGCCTGCTTCGCCGCGCACCAGGCCGCGGAGAAGGCGGTGAAGGCGGTCGTGCTGGCTCGCGGCGCCGAGGCCTGGGGACACTCGGTGACGCGGCTGCTCGCCATGCTGCACGAGGACGGGGACGCCGGCGCGGGGGCGCTGCTCGACGCGGCGCGGCTGCTCGACCGGCACTATATCCCGACGCGCTACCCCGACAACCTGCCGGACGGCGCGCCCACGGACTTCTACCGGCCGGCCGACGCCGAGGAGGCGATCCGGGCCGCGGAGGCGATCGTTGCTCACTGCCGGGATCAGGCGCGTTGACCACGCCGCGGTGCGCGCGGCGGTCGAGGCGTGGGCGCGCGAGCTCGCCGGTCGCCCGGAGGTGTGCCGCGTCGTCTGGTACGGTTCGTTCGTGACCGGGACGCCGACCCCGCGCAGCGACGCGGACCTGTGCGTGGTCGTGCGCGACGAGCCGGGCGTCGACACGCCGGGGGGCGGGCGGCACGCGCGCGCGGCGGCCTACCTGCCCGCGCGGGCGACGCCGGTGCCGTTCGACGTGTCGGTGCTCACGGCGCGCGAGTTCGGCGGGCTCGGGGCGTGGGCGCCGGCGTGGCAGGCCGCGATCGCGCGCGGGCGGGTGCTGCTCGAGCGGTAGGCGGGCCCTCGCGCGCGGATGCCGACGCAGACGCGGCCGCGACCGCGCTCACCGCTCCCGCGCTCCCCGACGCGGACCGCCGAACGGGGTGACCACCACGTGCACCGCCGCGTCCGCGCCGTCGCGGCGCCGCACCATCGCGAACTCGCGCCCGTCGGGCGAGACGTCGTACAGCGCGTGCTGCCGCACGCTGGCGAACCGCACCGCGAACAGCGCCCGCGGCGCCCCGAGGCGTGGCTCGTCCCCCAGCTGGACCGCGGAGACGAAGAGCGAGTCGCCGTTCACGAAGAACAGCTCGCGCCCGTCGCGCGACCAGCGCGGCGCGTGCCCGCCCGCCACCGAGACCGTCCACGTCGGGCTCCCGTCGGCGAGCCGGCGCACGTACACCTCGTCGCGCCCGCTGGCGTTGGACACGTAGGCGAGCCAGTCGCCGCGCGGCGCGACCGCGATCCCCCAGTCGGCGAACATCGTCGCGAGCAGCGGCCGCGGCGCCGACGGCGTGTCGGCGGGGACGACGTAGATGTCGTGGAGGGTGCGGTAGCTGTCGTGGCGGAAGACGTAGGAGCGCCCGTCGGCCGTGGGCTCCACCTCCAGGATGGGCTGCCGCCACGTCAGCAGCCGCTCCGGCGGCGCGCCGCCGTCGGCCCGCACGCGGAAGAACGCGCCGACCGTCTGCGGCGGGGTGGCCGGGTAGACGAGCCAGCGCCCGTCGGGGCTCCACACCGGGTGGACGCCGAGCGAGTCGTGGGTCAGCCGGGTCAGTCGGCGGGTGGGGAAGTCGTACACCCACACGTCGCCGCGGATGTTGTGCAACTGCGTCGCGAACGCCAGCCGCCGGCCGTCGGGGGAGTAGCGCGGCTGGCGCCACGACCCCGCCGCAATGGGGAGCGTGCGCACGTCGCCGCTGCGGTCGGTCACCACGAGCTCGCCGACGACCGGCGCGCCGGGCTCGAAGTAGGCGAGCGTCCCGGCGCGCGAGACCACGACGTTGGCGCGGGTGGGCTGCACCTCGGTCCGCACCCGCTCGGCCAGCAGCACGCCGTCTCCCGTCACCGCGCGGCGGCGCGGGTCGAACGGGGCCGCCAGCAGGCGGCCGTACGCGTCGACGTACGTCAGGCGGTCCGGCGGGACGAAGGCCGGGGCGCGCCCGGCGATCCCGAGCCGGTGCACCGCGCCGTCGGCCAGCGAGACGACGGCGAGCTGCGGGTCGCCCTTCGCCATCTCGATGCACACCACGACCGCGTCGTCCGTGTCGAGGAAGGAGGGGGCGCCGACGAAGCGCACCTCGCCCTTCGCCGAGTCCGTGCGGGCGACGAGCGCCGGGCGCCCCCCGTCCGCGCTCACCCGGAGCAGCCCGCGGATCGCGGTGATGGCGATGCGGTCGTCGGCGCCCCACGCGGCGCCGGACCCGGTCGACACGGCGCCGATGTCGAGCTGGCCGGCGTCGACGATCGTGCGCGGCGCGCCGCCCACGGTGCGGATCCGGCGCAGGTTCCCCCCCGTCACGAACCCGACGGACCGCCCGTCCGGCGAGAAGAAGGGGACGCCGCCGTACTCGGTCCCGGCCAGCGGCACGAAGTTCTCGTCGTCCAGCCGCCGCAGGTAGAAGCGCACCTCGCCCGACGCGTCGGCCCCCTCGACCAGCAGCGTCGAGCCGTCCGGCGAGATCGCCATCGTGCGCGGGAGCAGGCGCACCCCGCCCGCGGACCGGAACGCGAAGCGCACGGTGGCGGGTGCGGGCTCGGTCGATCCGGGGAGCGCGCCGGAGACCGCCGCCCCCGCCGCGCCCCCCGCCGCCAGCGCGCCGAGGACCAGGGCGGCGGTGCGCCGGCGCGACGCCCGCGGGGCGGCGACGGGCGCCGCGTCGGGCGGGCGCGGCGCGGGGGCCGCCGGCGCGGGCGCGGTGAGCGCCGCCGCGAAGGCCGGCGCGCTCGCGAAGCGGTCGGCCGGCACCTTCGCGAGCGCGCGCAGGATCGCCGCCTCGAGGTGGGGCGGGACGGTGTCGCGCACCGTCCGCGGCGGGACCGGGCGCTCCGCCATCACCTTGGCCACGATCGCCTGCGTCGTCGCCCCGGTGAACGGCGGCTCGCCGACGAGCATCTCGTAGAGCACCGCGCCCAGCGCGTACACGTCGCTGCGGGCGTCGAGGGTGCGCTCGCCCATGGCCTGCTCGGGGCTCATGTACTGCGGCGTCCCCAGCGACAGGCCGGTCTGCGTGAGCCGCCCGCCGCCCGCCTGCTGCACGGCCAGCGCGATCCCGAAGTCGGCGACGAGCGCGTGCGCCCCGTGCAGCAGCACGTTCTCGGGCTTCACGTCGCGGTGCACGATCCCGCGCGCGTGCGCGTACGCGAGGGCGTCGGCGATCTCGCAGGCGGTGCGCACCGCCTCGTCGAGCGGGAGCTGCGTCTCGCGGTCGAGTCGCGCGCGGAGCGTCTCGCCGTCGACGTACGGCATGACGTAGTAGAGCTGCCCGTCGGCGTCCTCCGAATCGAAGAGCGGGAGGATGTGCGGGTGCTGGAACGAGGCCGTGATCTCGATCTCCTGGAGGAACCGCTCGGGCCCCAGGACCGCCGTGAGCTCGGGGTGCAGCACCTTGAGCGCGACCTTCCGGCGGTGGCGCGTGTCGGTGGCCAGCCAGACCGTGGCCATCCCGCCCCGCCCGAGCTCGCGCTCGACCGCGTATCGCTCGACGAGCGCGGCTGACAGTCGGGAGATCGTGTCCATGCGTGGGGGCCGGCGGGGCGGCGCGGGGCGGTCGGGCGCCCGCGCCCCGGCCGGGCGCGCTGGCAAAACGGCCGCCCCGTAGGTAGCGTCGCCGCATGCAAACCGGCAAGCGCTACCGTCTCGTCGAGGTCCTGATCTGGACCAAGCGCGAGACCGCCTTCATGACCGCCGTCGCGATCCTCCCGACGGTGCTCTGGTACTTCCTCGAGTGGCGGTGGCTCGAGGTGCCGTGGGTGCCGGTCGCGATGCTCGGCACGGCGTCGGCGTTCACCGTCGGCTTCCGCAACAACGCGACGTACGCCCGCACATGGGAGGCGCGGCAGATCTGGGGGAGCATCGTCAACGCGAGCCGCGCCTGGGCGATCATGGCGCGCGACCTCCTGGCCCCCGCGCCCGACGCCGACGTCGCGCGCGCGCTGGTGCACCGCCACCTGGCCTGGCTCACCGCGCTGCGCTACCAGCTGCGCGAGCCGCGGGCGTGGGAGAACATGGACCGCGCCGACAACCGCGCGTACCGCGACCGCTACTACACCGTCGCGGAGCACGACGGCCGGCTCCCCGAGGAGCTGGCGCGCCTGCTCGGCCCCGACGAGTCGGCGCACGTGCTCGCGCAGGCCAACCGCGCGACGGCGGTGCTGGCGCTCCAGTCGGCGCACCTGCGCGAGCTCGCCGAGGCGGGCGCGCTCGACGCCTACCGCCACGTCGCGATGTCGCGCCAGCTCGCCGAGCTGTTCGACCACCAGGGGCGGTGCGAGCGGATCAAGAACTTCCCGTACCCGCGCCAGTTCGCGACGCTCAACTACTGGTTCATCCGCCTCTTCGTCTGGCTCGTCCCGTTCGGGATGCTGCAGGAGTTCCGCAAGCTCGGCGAGCGCGCGATCTGGCTGACGATCCCGTTCAGCGTCATCGTCACCTGGATCTTCCTGGCGCTCGAGAAGGTGGGGGAGAGCACGGAGAACCCGTTCGAGGGGAGCGCGAACGACGTGCCGATCACGGCCCTGTCGCGCACGATCGAGATCGACCTGCGGCAGATGCTCGGCGAACCCGACTCGCCGAAACCCATCGCGCCGGTGCACAACATTCTGATGTGAGCACTCGTACCAACGGCGGGAGTTGATAAAGCGGGAGTCGATAAAGCGGGAGTCGATAAAGCGGGAGTCGATAAAGCGGGAGTCGATAAAAGCGGGAGTCGCTACTGCGCTGGCTTGTAGCTTGAGGCCACGCAGTAACCACTCCCGCCTTATCGACTCCCGCTCTTACGACTCCCGCCTTTGGGGTTCAAGCTCGGGTTCAAGCTCGGGTTCAAGCTCGGGTTCAAGCTCGGGTTCAAGCTCGGGTTCAAGCTCGGGTTCAAGCTCGGGTTCAAGCTCGGGTTCAAGCTCGGGTTCAAGCTCGGGTTCAGGCCGGGCGCGTCCGCGATCCTTGCAGTAGGTTGACGGGCCCCCCTGCGCGCCCCCTCGCGCCCGCGCCCGGCCGGCGCCAACGTCCGCCCCGTGACCACCGCCTCGACGCCCGCCCGCCCCGCGCCCGCCGCGCCCGCCGCCGCGCCCCCGCCCGCGCCGCGCGCCGGCGGGCGCTTCGACCGCTCGATCGTCGAGGGGCCGCTGCGCCCCGCGGTGTGGAAGATCGCCTGGCCGACGATGCTCACGAACGTCATCGGCGGGCTGCAGGGGATGGTCGACCACGTGCTCGTCGGCCACCTCGTCGGCTTCACCGGGAACGCGGCGATCGGCGTGGCGTGGCAGATCTTCATCGTCGTCATCGCCTTCATCTCGTCGCTCTTCACCGGGATGGGCGTGCTGGTGGCGCGCTTCGCCGGCGCGAACGAGCCCGAGCAGGTCGACCGCACCGTCTACCAGGCCTTCATCACCGCGCTCGCGCTCTCGCTGCTGGTGATGGCCCCGATCGGCTACCTGGCCGCGCCCTGGCTGCTCGACCTGGTGAACGCGGCGCCGGCGGTGAAGGGGGAGGCGCTGCCGTTCCTGCGCATCATGTTCCTGTGCAGCAGCGGGATGATGCTCTTCTTCATGATCGGCGGCGCGCTGCGGGCCGCCGGCGACGCCCGCACGCCGATGGTGCTCGGCATCGCGATGACGGTGCTCAACCTCGGGCTCAACGTCGTCTTCATCAGCGGGCTCGGGCCGGTGCCGGCGCTCGGCACCAAGGGGGCGGCGGTCGGCACCTCGATCGCGTCGGGGGTCGTCGGCGTCTACGCGGTCTGGAAGCTGCTGCGCGGCGGGTGGGTGGTGTCGTTCCGGCGCGCGCACGGCTTCGCCCCCGACTGGGCCGTCATCCGCTCGCTCTTCCGCTTCGGCCTCCCCGCCGGGATCCAGGGGATCGCGATGAACGTCGGCGGCGTGCTGATGCTCGGCTTCATCGGCTCGCTGGCGCAGAGCGCGCCGGCGCAGGCGGCGTTCGCGGTGTCCTACTCGCAGCTCTTCTCGCTCATCACCTGGACGTCGGTCGGACTGATGGGCGCCGCGGCGGCGATCGCCGGGCAGAACCTCGGCGCCGGCCGCCCCGAGCGCGCCGCCGCGGCGGTGGGCGTGGCCGCACGCTACGGACTGATCGGGGCCGCGGTGATCGGCGCCGCCTTCGCGCTCGTCCCCGGCCAGCTCCTCGGGCTGTTCGGGATGGAGGAGCCGGCGGTGCTGGCGATCGGCACGCAGCTGCTGCGCGTGCTGAGCGTGTCGGGGCTCTTCGTCACGGTGGCGCTCGCGTACACGGGCGGGCTGCAGGGGACGGGCGACACGCGCGGGCCGCTCTACATCTCGATCATCTCGCAGGTCGTGCTCCCGCTCGGGGCGTGCTTCATCATCCAGCGCACGGGGACGCTCGAGCCGCTGCACATCTGGCTGGCGATCCTGGGCGGGCACTTCACGCGCTGCGTGCTGAGCGTGCTGCGCTTCCGGCAGGGGCGGTGGCGGACGATCAAGGTCGGGTGAGGCGGGCGGGGGACGGCGGGCGGGGAACGGCGTGCCGGATACGGCGGGCGAGATACGGCGGGCGAGATACGGCGGGCGAGATACGGCGGGCGAGATACGGCGGGCGAGATGGTGCGTTCCGATTAGGGGGCGAGCCGCATGCGGCGGAGCAGCGCCGCCCACCGCGGGTCGCCGTGCAGCGGCTCGTACGCGGGGAGCACCTTGACCACGTTCATCTGCGCGGCGCGCTCGCGGTACCCCTGCTCCAGCCACCGGAACGCCGCGTCCCGGTCGCCCAGCCCGACGGCGGCGAGCACCAGCCCGTACGGCTGGACGTAGCGGTCGCGCCGCTGCGCCTCGACGTCCCGGACGATCGCCTCGGCCTCGCGCCGGCGCCCCGTCACGCCGTACGCGTAGGCGAGCTGCGCCGAGTCGCCGGCGCCGCCGAGCGCCGCCGCCCGCGCGAACGCGGCCACCGCGTCGTCCGGCAGGCGCTGCTGGAAGTACGCGAACCCGAGCTGCTGGTGCGCGTACGCGAGCGCCGGGTTCAGCTCCAGCGCGTCGCGCAGGTGCGGGACCGCCTCGTCGGGGCGGCGCGCGAACAGGTACACCTGCCCGAGGTTCATCCGGATCGCGGCCGAGAGCGGGTCGACGGCGAGCGCGCCCCGGAACTCGGCCGCCGCCTCGTCGAACCGGCCCAGGTCCGTCAGGCAGATCCCGCGCAGCTGGCGGGCGAACGCGTAGGTGGGGTCGAGCGCGACCGCGCGGTCGAGCGAGCGGAGCGCGTCGGCCCACTCCCAGTCGAAGACGAAGCGGAGGTGCCCCAGCGACGCGTGCCCGTCGGCCAGCGTGCCGTCCAGCGCCACCGCCCGTTCGGCCGCCGCCCGCGCGCGCGGTAGCGCGTCGGCGGGGCGCGCGCCGCCGAAGATCATCAGCAACGCATACGTGTCGGCGAGCCCCGCGTACGCGCGCGCGTACGCCGGGTCGCGCGCGATCGCCCGCTCGAAGTAGGCGACGGCGCGCCGCAGCCCGTCGGGGGTGCGCTGGTTGAAGAACAGGCGCCCCCGGAGGTACAGCTCGTACGCGGCGAGGTCCGCCGTGCCCGGGCGCACCAGCGGGTCGGGCGCGCCGCCGGCGCGCGGGACGCGCAGGGTGCCGCCGAGGGCGCCGGCGATGGCGCGCGCGGTCTCCTCCTGGACGGCGAACACGTCCTCGACGCGGCGGTCGTACGTGTCCGTCCAGAGCACGCTGTCGCCGGCGGTGACCAGCTGCGCGGTGACCCGCAGCCGGTCGCCCGCCCGGCGGAGGCTCCCGGTGACCAGCGCCGCGACGCCGAGCGTGTCGGCGATGACGCGCGTGCTCAGGCGCGACCCCTTGAGCGCGAACGACGAGGTCCGCCCGGTCACCGCGAGCCCCGCGACCTTGCCGAGCGCGGCGATCAACTCGTCCGTGAGGCCGTCGCTGAACGCCTCGTCCGCCGGGTCGTCGCCGATGTTCTCGAACGGGAGCACGGCCACCGACTGTCGCGCCGGCGCGCGCGGGGGAGCGAGCACGACTCGCGGTGACGGCCGCGCGGGGTTGCCGGCGCGCGACGTCCGCCACCGCTCGTATCCGAGCGTGCCGAGTGCGACGAGCAGGACGGCCGCGGCGGCCGCCGCGGCGCGGCGCGCGCGCCGGGCCGGGCCGCCCGACGCCCCGACGGCGGTGCGGTGCTCGTCCGGCGGCGCCTCGACGCGCTCCAGCGCGTGCAGGACGTCGTGGGCGCTCTGGGGGCGCGCCGTCGGGTCCTTGGCCAGCAGGCGGTCGACGAGCGCGGCGAGCGCCGGCGGCATCTCCGGCCGGCGCCGGGCCAGCGGCACCGGGGTCTGGGCGACGTGCGCGGCGACGAGCTGCTGCGGGGTGCCGGCGGGGAACGGGTGCGCCCCGGCGAGCAGCTCGTAGGCGATGACGCCGAGCGCGTACAGGTCGGCGCGGTGGTCGGTGGCCGGGTCGCCGAGCGCCTGCTCGGGCGCCATGTACGCGGGGGTGCCCACGGCCACGCCCGTGCCCGTGATCGCGCCCCGGTCCGCCGCCCCGCCCCCCTGCGTGGCCGCGTCGAGCGCCTTGGCGACGCCGAGGTCCGCGACCAGCGCGTGCCCCTCGGAGAGCAGCACGTTCTCCGGCTTGAGGTCGCGGTGCAGCACGCGCTGCCCGTGCGCGTACGCGAGCGCGTCGGCCAGCTCGCGCAGCAGCCGGAGCGCGTCGCGCACCGGGAGCGGGCCGGCGTCGCGGAGGAGCGCCCGCAGCGACTCGCCCGCGATGAAGGGCATCGTGTAGTACGGCAGCCCGTCCACGTCGCCCGCGCTGAGCAGCGTGAGGATGTGCGGGTGCTGGAGCCGGGCGGCGAGCGTCACCTCGCGCTCGAACCGCGCCGCCGAGAGGCCCGCGGCCAGCTCCGGGTTGAGCACCTTGGCGACGACGCGCCGGCCGAGTCGCGCGTCCGCCGCCACGAAGACGCGGCTCATCCCGCCGCCGCCGAGCTCGCGCTCGACGCGGTACGCCGGGCCCAGTGCGTGCTGCAGGCGCTCGCCCAGGTCCGAGCCGTCCGTGCCCACGACGTATGCTCTCCGCCGACCGTCGCGGCCAACTTACCACCCCCGTCGGCCCCCGCCAGCCGGCGCCCGCCAATCGGCCCTCGCGTCCGCCCACACACCGAACCCACACGCATGACCGATTTCGTCCGCACCGCCGCCCGCCGTACCGTCGCGTGCCTCGCCGCCGCGCTCCTCATGACCGGATGCGCGACCGGCGCCGCGCGCCCGGACGCGGCGCCCCGCCTGCCCGCGGCGCCCTGGGCCGCCGCCCCCCTCGCCGCGTCGGCGGTGCCGCCGGTCTACCGCGCGCAGTGGTCGCGCGCCGAGAACCGCGCGACGTGCGCGCTGCTGGCGCCGGCGACGCTCGGCGAGGGGGAGGGGGCGACGCCGCGCGCGGCGACCTTCGCCGGCGGGTGGGCGGTGGCGTACGACCGCCCGGGGCATCGCAGCGCGTTCGGCGTCGCCGGCGCCGGCACGTCGGCCGCGGGAACGACGTACGCCTGGCCCGACACGCTGCGGTGGGCCGACGGGAGCAGCGCCGGCTACGGCCCCGAGGGGGGCACCGGGCCGAGTCAGCTCGCCTACCTGCGCGTGGCGGGGCAGGGGTGCCTGTACAACGTCTGGTCGCGGCTCGGCCGCGCGCACCTCGAGCGGCTGCTCGGCGCGCTGCGCTACGTGGAGTGAGTGGAGTGAGGCGCGGCCCGGAACGCGCTCACCCGCGCACCTCGACGAAGATCGGGTTGGCGTAGAACCAGAGGTCCGACCACGGGTCCTCGCCGCGCGGGTCGGGGCGCGGCTCCAGCTCGTCGGTGCTCGTCCCGCGCACGCGCAGGTAGCTCGTGTGGTGCACGTCGGGGACGACGTACGACATCGTCAGCCACTCGCCGTCGCGCGTCCAGTTGGCGGGGCCGAAGCGGCGCACCACGCGCGTGGTCGGGTTGCGGTCGAGCGTGCGGTCGGCCGCGCGCCCGACCACGTCGCCCGCGATCAGGTCCACGCGCGCCACGGCGGGGCGCTCGCCGCGCGCGTTGGGGCCTTCCGGGTCGCGCACCCGGATCGTGACCCGCACGTCGCCCGGCGCCGACAGCGCGAGCGCGCCGCCGATCCCGGCGCGGCGGCGCGGGTCCGCGACCGCCTCCGCCGTCACGTCCAGCTCCGCGACCAGGTCGCCCGTGGTGACGAACACCCGCCCGCCGCGGATCCCGTCGAGCACGTCGGCGTGGGTGCGCCGCGCGAGCACGTACGTCTTCGAGTACTCGCCGGGCCAGAAGTCGCTCCCGCCGTCGCGCCAGTTCGCGTGCGAGTCCGAGGTCGAGGTGATCCACCACCGCCGCCCCTCGCCGAGCATCGCGTCCCAGAAGCCGCCCAGACGCGCCGTCATCTGGTCGAAGCCGCCCATGGTGGGCGCGTTGCGGTAGCCGCCGCGCACGCCCGCGCTGTCGAGCGTGCCGTCCCGGTTGATCGCCCCCGCCTGGTGGCCGGGCGCGCCCTCCATGCCGACGGCGACGCGCGGCGCCGTGTCGTTCCACGCCCGCAGCTCGGCGGGCGTGTCCTGGCCGTACGCGCCGTAATCCTTGGCCGAGCGCGACGGGTGGTTGGCGATCACCACCGGCGGCTCGTCCATGTCGCGCATCATGCGCAGCGCGGCCAGCATGCGCGGCTCGGTGTCGCGCGCCGGGTCGCGCGGGAAGGCGTCGCGCTTGGAGAAGCGCGACTCGATCGCCAGCAGGTCGTCGCGCTCGTGGTGCGAGTGCGGGACGATCAGGCTGCTGTGGTCCGCGCCCGGCGTGTCGAACTCCATCCCGTAGAACTGGATGACCTCGGGGACGTCGGCGCGCGCGCGCAGCAGCTCGGGGTACGCCTGCTCGTAGTTCAGCTTCGAGTGGTTCGGCCCCCCGTGGTCGGTGGCGACCATCCACGCCAGCCCGTACTGGCGCGCCTTCGCCGCGTTGGTGGGGATCGCGTAGCGGCCGTCGGCGCCGAGCACCGGCTGCGGGGGCGCGGCCGCCGTCGCCGAGTCGAGGCCCGGGTAGTCGGCGCTGAAGCGGCTGTGGATGTGGTGGTCGCCGGCCAGCCAGCGGCGCGGCTCCGGCGGCGCCCCGCCGCCGCGCGCGGTGCGGCAGGCGCCGACGGCGAGGAGCGGAAGGAGCGCCGCCAGCGCGGCGCAGCGGACGGCGCGGCGGGTGGCGTGGTGGGTGGCGGGGCGGCGCGTCGTCACGGGGCGCGGTAGGCGGGGAGGCTCTGCATGGTGCGCGTGGGGGCGGTGGCGGGCGTGCGTTCCACGAAGCGGTTGGCGCGCCCGCGGCGGATCAGCTCGAAGGCGTCGTAGACGGCGCCGGTGGCGGTGTGCGCGCGGTAGCGCAGCGTGTCGCCGGCGATGCGGACGACCTGGAAGAGCTGCGTGTTCTCGGCCTTGCGTTCCAGCCGCGCCTCGTAGCGGTCCCACCCGCCCGCCGAGGCGTCGTACATCTTGGCGCCGCTCACCGACACCACGTACACCGGCCCGGCGCCGTCGGCGCGCGTGTTCACCCCGGCGGCGACGTTGCGCTCGGAGGGGCCGCCCGCACGCGGCGCGCCCCCGGCGCCCGCCGCCACGGCGGCGCCGGCGCGCCCGCGCGCGTACGTGTGGTCGTGCCCCTGCAGCACGAGGTCGACGCCCAGCTCGTCGAACACCGGCTTCCAGAGCGCCCGCAGCGGCGCGTTGTCGCGCTCGCGCGCCGCCGAGTAGATGGGGTGGTGGAAAGTCGCGATCGTCCACGGCTGCGGGTTGTCGCGCAGCACCTCGCGCATCCACGCCGCCTGCGCCTCGCGCTCGCGGTTGGAGTTCAGCACGAGCACGCGCGCCCCCTGGAAGTCGAACCAGTAGTTCGACTCCTCGAGCCCCGCCACGCCGTTCGCCGGCAGCGCGAACTGCGGGCGCCAGAACACCGAGAGGTGACTCTCCTCGCGCGCCGCCTCGGCGGCCGAGCGGGCGCGGTACTCGTGGTTGCCGGCGGCGGGGACGCTCGGCACCATCGCGTGGATGAAGCCCCCGGCGCGGAACCACTCCCCCCACTGCGCGTCGGCGTTCCCGTCGTTCACCAGGTCGCCGGCGTGGATGACGAAGCGCACGTCGGGCGCGGTGGCGAAGCCCTGGCGGATGACGCGCGACCAGAGCGAGAGGATGTCGTTCTGCGCGTCGCCCACGTACAGGAAGGCGAACGGCTTGGCGCGGCGGCTGGCGGTGCGGAACTGGTGCCACTCGCTCCACCGCGTCCCGTCGCCCACGCGGTAGGCGTAGAGCGTGTCGGGGAGGAGGCCGGTGAAGGCCGCCGAGTGGTAGTGCACCGCCACGCCGGCGTTCGGGACGGCGCTGGCGTCGACGCGCTCGGTGGTCGCGGTCACGGTGGCGGCGGCGCGCGCGATCGCCGGGCCGTCGGTGGCGACCGCGACCTGCGCGACGGCGGCGCGCACGGTGGTGTCGGTCCGCCAGGTCACGCTCTGCGTCGTCGTCGGGTCGCCCGCCCAGGTGAGCACGACGCGGTCGGGGTGCGGGGAGGCGCGGTTCCACGGCGCGGGGTCGTCCACGCGCGCGGCCTCGCGCGCCCACGCGAGCGTGCCGGCGGAGAGCAGGAGGGCGGCGGCGCCGAGCGCGCGGGCGCGGCGGGCGGCGGTCGATCGCTTCGGGGTGGGCATGGCGGTACGGCTCGCGGGACGGGGGGAGCGGCGCGGTGACGATCGAGCCTGCGCCGCCGGCGTCACGAACGTGGCGCCCGCGTGTCATCGCCGTGTATCGGCGCGCGCGCCGTTTCGTGACGTTGCGTGCGCGTTACCGTCGCGTGGCGCGGCGGACACGCGGCGTCGCCGAACCGTGCGGGTGCGGGATCTATGCTGTCGGCCTCCCCCTCACCCCGCAGGAGCACGCATGCGTCACCCCTCGTCGGTCATTCCTTCGATCGTCGCGCTCGCGCTCGCGCCGGCCGTCGCCGCCGCGCAGCAGTCGACCGGCGCCGTCGCCGGCCGCGTCACGGGCCCCGACGGCGCGCCCATCGAGGCCGCCACCGTCACGCTCGTCGGCACGAACCGCGCGACCACCACCGACCGCGCCGGGCAGTTCCGGCTCGCCGGCGTGCCGGCCGGGCGGCAGAGCGTCGCCGTGCGCGCGTTCGGCAAGCGTCCGGCGACGCGCGTCGTGGAGGTCGCCGCCGGCGCGACCGTCCCGCTCGCGGTCGCGCTCGAGCTGGCGCCGACGCAGCTCTCGGGGATCACGGTCACCGGCGAGCGCGGCGGGCAGCTGCGCTCGGCCGAGCAGAAGCGGACCAACCTCACCGTCAGCGACGTCGTGTCGGCCGACGAGATCGGGCTCCTCCCCGACCAGAACGTCGCCGAGGCGGTGCAGCGCGTGCCGGGCGTCTACATGGAGACGACGCGCGGCGAGGGGCGCACGGTGTCGATCCGCGGCGTGGCGCCGAATCTCAACAACGTGACGCTCAACGGGCAGCCGATGGCGTCGACGTCGACCGACCGCGCCTCGGCGCTCGACCTGCTGCCGGCGTCGATGGTGGCGAACATCGAGGTCGTGAAGGCGGTCACGCCCGACATGGACGCCAACACCATCGGCGGCACGGTGAACCTGCGCACGCTGACCGCGTTCGACCGCCCGCGCCCCTTCTTCTTCGGGATCGCCGAGGGGCTGCAGAACAACCGGCAGGTGACGTTCGGCGACCGGCGGCAGCCCTACGAGGTCGACATGACCGCGGGGCGCCGCTTCGGGCGCAACGAGACCGTCGGCCTCGTGGTCTCGGGGAGCGCGTCGCGCCGCGACAACGCGGTGTCGGTGCTCGACCCCGACGGGTGGGTCCGCGTGCTCAACCGGACGACCGGCGACTCGATGAACGTCTCGAACGAGATCGAGCAGCAGCTCGCCGACAACGACCGCACGCGCTACGGCCTCACCTCGTCGCTCGACTGGCGCCCGCGCCCCGAGACCAACCTCTTCCTGCGCGGCCTGTACACGCGGACGACGGAGCTCGAGCGCAACTCCGAGTTCGAGATCACCTTCACGGGCAACTACGAATTCCCGCGCGGGTCGATGGTCGGGCGCAACACGGCCAGCTCGATGGAGCTCGACATCAGCCGCGACGAGGAGACCGAGGACCTCTACTCGCTGAGCGCCGGCGCCAGCCAGCGCTGGGGCGCGCTGACGATGGACGTGACCGGCGTCGTGACGCGCGGGCAGGCCGAGAGCTTCGGGCCCGACGCGACGTTCGAGAACCCGGTCGCGACCAACGGGCAGGCGCCGGTGCAGCTCGACTTCTCGAAGTACTTCTACGGGGTCACCCCCGAGAACCCGGCGTTCGTGCGGAACCCGGCGAGCTACAACCTCAACGGGCTCTCCTGGAACACGCGCCTGTCGCGCGAGAACACCTACATCGGCGCCGCCGACTGGCGCCTCGACGGCCGCCTCGGCCGCATCCCGGCGTTCCTGAAGTTCGGCGCGAAGGTGCAGCAGCGCGACAAGGACATCGACGAGTCGTCCGACCGCTTCGGCAACAGCGCGCTGACGCTCGCCCCCTGGTCGGAGCCGGTCTCCGGCCGGCTGCAGGACGGCGCGTCGACCTTCGTGCAGGGGAACGTCGACCCGTTCAACGCCTTCGTGCTCCGCAACCGCGGGCGCGACTCGCTGCCGCAGGACCTGGTCAACTCGCGCCTCCAGCAGATCGACAACGACGCCTACGTCACCGAGCGGATCAGCGCGGGCTACCTGATGGGCTCCGCGGAGCTGGGCGGGCTGTCGGTCGTCGCCGGCGTGCGCGTCGAGCGCACCGACTCGGACGCGGAGTTCTGGGAGCTGACCGAGAACTCGCGCCTCGCCGCCGCCCAGCGCTACACCTTCCCGGAGGCGCGCAGCACGCGCGGCAACTCGTACACGAACGTCCTGCCGGCCGCGATCTTCCGCTACAACCTCGGCGCGCGCGCGGTGCTGCGCGCGGCCTACACCAGCACCATCGCCCGCCCGCAGTTCACGCAGCTGGCCAGCTTCACGCGCGCCAACTACATCCCCGACCAGGCGGTCCCGGGCGCCTTCGACGGCACGGTCACGGACAACAACCCCGACCTCCAGCCGTACGAGTCGTCCAACTACGACCTGTCGGCCGAGTACTACCCGTCGACCGGCGGCCAGCTCTCGCTCGGCCTGTTCCGCAAGGACATCGACAACCCGATCTACACCTTCCGCTCGACGGAGCGGAACGTGAGCTACGACGGGCGCCAGTTCACGACGCTGCGCTACACCCAGCAGCGCAACGGCGACGCGGGGCGCCTGAGCGGGGTCGAGCTGTCGTGGAACCAGCCGTTCTACTTCCTCCCGGGCGTGCTGAAGGGCTTCGGGCTCACCTCGAACCTCGCCTTCATCACCTCCGAGCTGCGGATCGTCGGGCGCACCGACGAGCTGCCCTTCCTCGGCCAGCCGGACCGCGTCACCAACCTGATCCCCTACTTCCAGCGTGGGCCCTTCGAGGCGCGCTTCGCCTACGCGCGGCGAAGCGGCTTCCTGTCGCAGGTGAACAACCCCGGCTTCGACCGCTTCATGGCGGCGCGCGAGACGATGGACCTGACGCTGCGCTACCAGATCCTCGGCCCGGGGCTGGAGCTGATCGGCACGGCGCGCAACCTGACCAACGCGCCCGAGGTCGGGTACCAGGGCAACGTGGGGCAGTACGACCTGCACGTGCTGACGGGGCGCACCTTCTCGCTCGGCTTCCGCACGACGCGGTGAGTTCGACGGCGCGCCCGCGAGGGAACCGCGGGCGCGCTCCTACGCGGCCGCCGGCGGGCCCGTCAGCGGGTCCGCCGCCGGGCGGTCCGGGAGCAGTCGCTCGAGCGCCCGCGCCGCGGCGCCGAGGAGCGGGAGCGCCGTGAGGACGCCCAGCACGTTGAAGGCGACGTGCGCCGTCGCGACCTCCTGCGCCGGCCCGCCGCCGACCGAGCGCGCCAGCGCGACGAGCGGGCCGAGGAGCGCGACGCCGATCGCCACCGTCACGAGGTTGAAGCCGAGGTGGAAGACGCCGGTGCGCACCGCCTCGCGCGACCGGCCGGCGGTCGCGACGAGCGTGTCGGCGCAGGTGCCGATCTCCGCGCCGAGCATCACCGCCACCGCCCCCTCCAGCCCGAGCAGCCCCTGCGACGCCAGGGCGATCACGATGCCGAGCGTCGCCGACGACGACTGGACGACGACCGTGGTGAGCGCGCCCGCGGCGACGCCGACCAGGGGGCGTTCGAGCCGCGCCATCCAGTCGGCGAAGCCGCCGCTCTCGCGCAGGGGCTCGACGGCCGCGCCCATCTGGTGCAGCCCGAAGAGCACGAGCCCGAGGCCGAACAGCGCGAGCCCCGCCTGCCGCCACCGCTCGCCGCGCCCCGCGACGTGCAGCAGCAGCCCGGCCGCCAGCAGCAGCGGGGACCAGCGCTCGACGTCGAGCGCGAGCAGCTGGCTGGAGACGGTGGTGCCGATGTTCGCGCCGAGCGTCACGCCGAGCGCGTTGGCGGCGGGCATGAGGCCGGCGTCGACCAGCGCGATGACCATGACGATCGTCACCGACGACGAGTCGAGGATGGCCGTCGCGACCGTCCCCGTCGCCACGCCGGCGACCCGGTTGCGCGTCGCCCGCGCCAGCAAGAGCCGCATCCGCTCGCCGGCGACCGCGCGCATGCCGGCGGCGAGGCGCGAGACGCCGTAGAGGAAGAGGGCCAGCCCCGCGGCCAGCCCGAGGATGACGTCCGGCATCGTCGCTCCGCGTCGGGGGTAGCACGCTGTGTCAACGACCGCGCCCCGCGCACGCCGCCCGCGTCACGATCCCGGCACGGTTGCGCGACCGCCGCGGCCGCGCCGCCGCGTCAGGGGGCGAAGAGCGCCGTCGACAGGTAGCGCGCCCCCGAGTCCGGCGCGATGCACGCCACGCGCGCCGCCGGCCCGAGCGTCCGCCCGAGCTCGCGCGCCACGCCGAGCGCCGCCCACGCGATCGCGCCGCTCGACATGCCGACGAACAGCCCCTCCTCGCGCGCCAGCCGCCGCGCCAGCGGGAAGGCGTCCTCCTCCCACGCGGTCACGATCCGGTCGACCACCGCGCGGTCGAAGTTGGGCGGCACGAACCCCGGCCCCATCCCCTGGAACTGGTGTTGTCCGCGCTCCCCACCCGAGAGCACCGGGGAGCGCGCCGGCTCCACCGCCACCACCAGCGTGTGCGGGTTGCGCTCCTTCAGAAAGCGCCCGACGCCGCTGATCGTCCCGCCGGTGCCCGAGCCGTACACGAACGCGTCGACGCGCCCCTCGAGCTGCTCCCACAGCTCCGGCCCCGTGGTCTCGTAGTGCACGCGCGGGTTGGCCGGGTTGGCGAACTGGTTGGGCATCCACGCCCCGGTCGCGTCGCGGATCCGCTCGGCCTCCTCGATCGCCGCCAGCATGCGGCGCTCCGGGTCGGTGAGCACGAGCTCCGCCCCGTAGGCGACCAGCGTGCGCTTCCGCTCCTCGCTCATGCTGCTCGGCAGGCAGAGCGTCAGCGGGTAGCCGCGCGCCGCCGCCACCTGCGCCAGCCCGATCCCGGTGTTGCCGGAGGTCGGCTCCACGATGCGCTGCCCGGGCGCGAGCACGCCGCGGCGCTCGGCGTCGGTGATCATCCCGAGCGCCGTGCGGTCCTTGATCGAGCCGCCCGGGTTGGCGCCCTCGAGCTTCACCCACACCTCGGCGGCGCCGGGTTCGGCGACGCGCGTGAGGCGCACCACGGGCGTGCGGCCGATGGTGGCGTCGACGCGCGGGGTCGGCGGGGCGCCGGGGAACGGCCGGGCGTGGACGGCGGACACGGGAGCGAATGGCGGGAGGGCGTGTACGAAGACGTAGGCAGAGATACACCACAGGCGCCCGCCGGTGACGCCTCTGGCGCCCGCGGCCCGCCCCGTGCTACCGTGGCGCGTGTACGCCCGTCGCCCCGGCCAGGAGGTCCCATGTCCGACCGTTTGTCCGACGACGCTTCGCCCGCGCGCCCCGTCGCGCGCACCCGCACGCTCGCGCTGATCGGCGTCCCCGACGAGCGCCGCGCGACGCACACCGCGAGCTTCCCCCTCGACCCGTCGCGCATGCTCCCCGACGCCGACGTCGTGCTGCTGGTGGCCGACGACGACCCGGGCGCGATGCTCTTCCGCTACACCGCCTACGGCGAGCTGGCGGGCGACACCTGGCACCCGGACGCCGACGCGGCGCGCGCGCAGGTGGCCGACGAGTACGGCGACGCGCTGCAGCCGTGGGTGGACGTGCCCGAGGAGGTCACCGACGCGCACCACTTCGCCGTGCGCTACGCCGCCGAGCGGATCAACGACCGGGAGGGGCGGTAGCGGCGACGACGCCGGGCGGTCCGGCGTGAAGCCCACCGAGAAGCTCGGCGAGGCGGTGGCGCCCGACGGCACCGTGCTCGCGCTCTACCGCCACGACGGCGCGTACACGATCCGCGCCGGCGGCGTCGAGCTGATGTCCACGCGCCGCCACGCCTCGGAGGAGCGGCTGGCGGCGCTCGCCTGCGCGCCGCTGCGCGACGTCCCGGGCGCGCGCGTGCTGGTGGGCGGGCTGGGGCTCGGCTTCACCCTCCGCGCCGCGCTCGACGCGCTGGCCGCCGACGCGCGCGTGGTGGTGGCCGAGCTGGTCCCGGCGGTGGTGGCGTGGAACCGCGAGCCGTCGTACGGCCTGGGTGCCGACGCGCTCGCCGACCCGCGCACGGAGCTCCGCCTGGCCGACGTGGCCGACGTCCTGCGCGCCGAGCCGGGCGCCTTCGACGCCGTCCTGCTCGACGTGGACAACGGGGCCGAGGCGCTGACGACCGCGGGGAACGCGGGCTTGTACGGCCGCGCCGGGATCCGCCTCGCGGCGGCGGCGCTGCGCCGCGGCGGGCGGCTCGCCTACTGGGCGGCGGACGACGCGCGCGACTTCGCGGCCGCGCTGCGGGGGGCGTCGCTGGTGGTCGAGGGCGAGCGCGTGCGGGCGTACGGGGGCGGGGGGCCGTGGCACACGATCCTGGTGGCGCGCGTGCCGTGAGGGCTTGGCAAGGTCAACTGAAGAGCAGGGGGGATGAAAATCTGAGAACTGCTCTGACAGGGCGCGGAGGAGCCGAGAGCTGTCGGCTCTCCCCGCCGTGTCAGAGCAGTTCTCAGATTTTCATCCCCCCTGCTCTTCTTGGTCTTGGAAGAGCCCTCGGTTCACGACAGGGCCAACGCCGCCTCCCCCGCCGCCGGCCGCGCAGAAGCACGCAGCCCGACCACGACCAGCGTCAGCGCGCTCCACCCCGAGATGAGCGCGCCGAAGAAGGCGTGCACCGGGATCACCGGCGCGCAGATCAGCAGCACGAGCCCCGTCGCCCGCAGCAGCTCGGCGCGCGCGGCGCCGTCGCCGGCGGCCAGCGCGAACGCGGCCCGCAGCACGCGCACCCCGAGCGCCATCAGCAGCACGCCGAAGAGCAGCAGCGAGTACGTGCGCCAGTCGTAGCCGAACGGCTTGCCGTCCACGAACGACTTGTTGCGCAGCGCCACGTTGTAGAGGATGTCGGCGCAGTGGGCGGCCAGCATCGCCACCAGCCCCGCGCCGTGGAACCCCGCGAAGGCCGCGGCGAACAGCCGCGCGCCGCGGGCCCCGAGTAGCCGGAGCAGCGTGGGGACCGCGAGCAGCGCCACCAGCAGCGCGCCCATCACGACCTGGTCGACGTAGGGCATCGGCGGCCCGGTGGAGGGGAGACGGCGCGGTTCAGCGCCGCGCCTGGCCGCGCAGCGACCCGCGGCGGTCGTCGAGCGACCAGTGCCCGGCCAGGCGCGCCGACGAGTCGGCGTCGTTCTGGCGCGCCAGCACCAGCGTCAGGAGCCCCGATGCCGTCTGCCCCTGCAGCACGAGGTCCGTCCCCATCACCGTGACGCTCATCGGCTGCGCCGGGCGGCCGGGCGCGCGGTAGCTGGCGACCAGCATCCCGGCCGAATCGGCGACGACGACCTGCGACGGGAGGGCGACGTCGCGCGTGCCGGCGAGGCGGTAGCTGGCCAGCACCCGCGACGCCGCGCGCGGCGCGGCGGCGGTGCGGTACAGGTCGGCGTGAGCGGCGGCGGCGCTGGCGGCGCGCTGCGCGGCGGCGGGGCGGGCGGCGGTCAGGGCGACCGCCGCGATGGCGGCGAGAACGATGCGCGTGGACATGGCGGAGCCTCTTCGGGTCGGTCGGATCTATGAAGGCGGGGGGAGCCGACGGGCGGCCGTGCGCCGGAACCCCGGAGCGCACGAGGCAAGGATGCGCTGGGAGGGGGGAGCCGCGCACGGGTCGGGTGACACGGGTCGGTCGACCCGGCCGTGACCCCACCGGGGAGAACGCGGGACGCCGGCGCGACCCGACGCCGGCGCGACCCAACGCCGGCGCGACCCAACGCCGGCGCGACCCAACGCCGGCGCGACCCGACGCCGGCGCGGCGCCCGTGCCGCGCGCCGCGACGGCGCGTACCTTCCGCGTCATGCGCCCCCGACTCGCCCCCGCCCTCGCCGCCGCGCTGCTCGCCGCCGCGGCCGCCGCCCCCGCCGACGCGCAGCCGCTCACCGCCGCCGAGCGCGCCCGCCACCGGGCCCGCGCCGCGCGCACCACCATCGTGCGCGACGACTACGGCGTCGCCCACGTCTACGGGCGGAGCGACGCCGACGCCGTGTTCGGGATGGCGTACGCGCAGGCCGAGGACGACTTCCCGCGCGTGGAGCTCAACTTCATCAACGCCATGGGGCGCCTGGCGGAGGTCGAGGGGGAGCGCGAAATCTGGCGCGACCTGCGCATGAAGCTGTTCATCGACACGCTCGACATGCAGGCGAAGTACCGCGCCAGCCCGCCGGCGATGCGCGCGCTGATGGACGGGTGGGCCGATGGCCTCAACCACTACCTCGCCACGCACCCCGAGGTGAAGCCGCGGCTGCTCGCGCGCTTCGCGCCCTGGATGGCGCTCACCTTCAGCGAGGGGAGCATCGGCGGCGACATCGAGAGCGTGTCGCTGCGCGAGCTGGAGCGCTTCTACGGCCCGCGCAGCGGCGGCGCGTCGACGTCGAGCGCGGGCGGCGACGCGGCAGACGGCAGCGCCGCCGGCGGCGACGGCGAGGCGCGCCCCGTGGTCCCCGAGCCCGGCGGCTCCAACGGCTTCGCGCTCGCCCCCAAGGTCACCGCGAGCGGGCGCGCGATGCTGATGATCAACCCGCACACCTCGTTCTACTTCCGCCCCGAGATCCACGTCGTCAGCGAGGAGGGGCTCAACGCCTACGGCGCGGTCACCTGGGGGCAGTTCTTCGTCTACCAGGGCTTCAACGACCGACTCGGCTGGATGCACACGTCGGGCGGCGGCGACGTGATCGACGAGTACCGCGAGACGGTGACCGAGCGTGGCGGGCGCGCGACCTACAAGTACGGCAGCGGCGAGCGCCCCCTGCGCGCCAGGGCGATCGGGCTCCCCTTCCGCCGCCCCGACGGCACGACGGGGCGGCGCGAGGTGACCGCCTACTTCGCGCACCACGGCCCGATCGTGCGCGCAGAGAACGGGCGGTGGGTGGCCGTGCGCCTGATGCAGGAGGAGTCGAAGGCGCTCCAGCAGTCGTGGGGGCGCACCAAGGCGCGCACCTACGCCGAGTTCGCGCGCGTCATGGACCTCCGCACCAACTCGTCGAACAACACCGTCTACGCCGACGCCGACGGGAACATCGCCTACTGGCACGGCAACTTCATGCCGCGCCGCGACACCACCATCGACTTCACCGGCACGGTCGACGGGAGCGACCCGCGCACCGACTGGCGGGGGCTGCACACGAACGCCGAGATCATCACGCTCAAGAACCCGGCGAGCGGCTTCCTCTACAACACCAACGACTGGCCGTGGAAGGCGGCCGGCACGCGGGGCGGGAGCCCCGACTCGACGCGCTACCCGCGCTACATGAACGCCAGCGCGCCCAACCCGCGCGGCACGCACGCGCTGCGCGTGCTCGAGGGGAAGACCGGCTTCACGCTCGACGGGCTAATCGCGGCCGCGTACGACAGCTGGCTGCCCGCGTTCGAGCCGCTGGTGCCGGCGCTGGTGCGCGACTGGGAGGCGCTGCCGGCCTCCGACACGCTGCGCGCGCGCCTCGCCGAGCCGGTGGACTCGCTGCGGCGCTGGGACCGGCGCTTCGGCGCGCGCTCGGTGCCGACGGCGCTCGCGCACTTCTGGGGGGAGGAGCTGATGGCGCGCAGCGGCGCCGCGGCGCGGCAGGCCCGCCAGTCGGTGTACGACTACATGGCCACGCCCGCCGCCGCGAACGCGCGACTCGAGGCGCTCGCGCGCGCGACGGCGCGGCTCACCGCGGACTTCGGCACCTGGCGGACGCCGTGGGGAGAGATCAACCGCTTCCAGCGCCTCACCGGCGACGTCGTGCAGTCGCACGACGACGCGAAGCCGAGCCTCCCGGTGCCCTTCGGGTCGGCCACCTGGGGCTCGCTGGCCGCCTACGGGCAGACCGGGCCGCGCACCACCAAGCGCATCTACGGCAACCGCGGCAACAGCTTCGTGGCGGCGGTGGAGTTCGGGCCCCGCGTGCGCGCCCGGAGCGTGCTCGCCGGCGGCGTGAGCGGCGACCCGTCCTCCCGGTACTTCGCCAACCAGGCGGAGCGCTACGCCCGCGGCGACTTCAAGGACGTGCGCTTCCACCGCGAGGACGTCGACGCGCACGCGGTGCGCCGCTATCACCCGGGCGAGCGGTAGTCGCACCCGCTCGCCCGCCCCACCCCACCCGCCTCACCCCACACGCCGCACCCCGCCCGCCGTCTCCCCACCACGCCCCACCCCCCCTCCCATGCCCCGCCCGCGGAACAAGCTGTACGTCTGCACCGATTGCCGCGTCCCCTTCCGCGCGAAGGCCGTGACGCCCTGCCCGAACTGCGGCGGCACGCACGTGGAGCGGGCGCTCGGCAAGCTGGACCCGTCGCCCGAAGAGGAAGCGCCCGCCCCCGCGATCCCGCAGGCGCCGCCCGCGCCGACGTTCGCCGCGGCCAAGCCGCCCGCCCCCGGCGGCGCGATCACGCCGGCCGCGCTGCTCGCGGCCAGGGCCAAGCTGCAGAAGGTGGTGCGGCAGGCGAAGCCGCTCCCCGGCGGCGCCGTCTCCTCCATCCCGCTCGGCGTGCGCGTGCTCGCGAACGCGGTGCAGAACCCGATGCTGCCGCCGGTGCGCCTCGGGCGCCCCTTCCCGAAACAGGGGCCGATGTACTACCTGGCCACGCGCACCGGCCGCTCGCTCGAGTTCGAGCTGCGGCAGATCGCGTCGGGGATCGAGAACCCCGCGCACGGGCACTTCAACACGCAGTACTACAACCACAGCCGCGAGCTGCCGACGCGCAACAACCCGTTCGACCGCGTGCGCGCCGTCTACTTCGAGTACGGCTGGGTGACGCAGGTGCCGCAGGCGCGCTGGTACGACTGGTACACGGCCGGCGGCGCGCCCGCGCCCAACAACGTGTGCAACACGCTCGGCAACTACATCCGGCAGGACGGCGGCGTGGTGAACCTCGAGCGGCTGATCATCGCCGACACGGGGGAGGTGTTCTACACCCCCGACCACTACCTGACCTTCTTCCGCTACACCCCGCTGCTCAAGTCGTGGACGCAGTACCTCGCGCCCGAGTCCCGCTACGGGACGCAGGAGCCGGACTGGGACGCGTCGGTCTACTACGCCTGAGCCCCACCCGCGCCGTCTGACCTACGCGTGTTCGGGGACCTCCGCCTGGGGGGCGCGCGCGGCGCCGCGCGCGGCCTCCGCGCGCGGCAGCCGCACGGTGAACGTCGAGCCGACGCCGACCTCGCTCTCGACCGTCAGGTCCCCGCCCATCAGCCGCGCCAGCCCGCGGCTGATGGCCAGCCCCAGCCCCACCCCCGCCTGCGTCCCGGCGGTGCGCCTGCCCCTCGAGCAGCGCCCGCGGCGCGGGGCTCACGCATCGGTCTGCGCGGCCTGCCGCAGCGCCTGGCGGCTCACGGCCTCCGCCTGGTGCAGCAGGCGCCCGAGGATCTCGGCAGCCGGCCCGCCGTCGGGTGCGGCGCGCACGCCCACGACGCGCTCCACCTCGGCGCGCAGCAGCGCGTACTCGTGCGCGACCTCCGCCTCGCGCCATCCCAGGCGGTGGCGCTGCACGCCGTGGCGCTCGGCGACGACGCGCTGGATCTCGGTGCCGTCGCGCAGCAGCTCGGCGCGTCGCTCGGCGCGCCCCGCGGTGTCGGCGATGGTCAGCAGCGTCTGCGACAGGTCGGCGAGCAGCGTGGACACGTGGTCCCGCAGGCGCAGGTCGTCGAGGCCGTGGGCGCCGGGGAGCGCCGGGTCGCACCGCAGGCGGGCGACGTACGCCTCGGCGACCGCGTCCGCCCCGGCGAGCAGCGCGTGCGCGGTCGCCGCCAGCTGGGCGTCCGGGGCGTCGCCGGCCGGCGGCGGGGACGCGGGCGGCGCCGGGCGCGGGGGGGCGGGGAGCGCGTCCGCCGGCAGCCACACCGTGAAGGTCGACCCGACGCCGGGCGCGCTCCGCACCGTGAGCGTCCCGCCCATCAGCTCCGCCAGCCGGCGGCTGATGGCGAGGCCGAGCCCCGTGCCGCCGTACGCGCGCGTGTGCCCCTCGTCCGCCTGCACGAACGGGCGGAAGATCCGCTCGAGGCTCTCGGGCGCGATGCCGATCCCGGTGTCGCTCACGGCGACCCACCCCCACGCCGCCCCGTCGCGGGCGTCGGCGTGCGGCGCGCCCGTCGCCAGCCCGGCGCGCACGGTGACGCGCCCCCCCGGCGGCGTGAACTTCACCGCGTTCGAGAGCAGGTTGACGAGGATCTGCCGCACCCGCTGCTCGTCGCCCACGTAGCGCACGTCGCCCGCGTCGACGTCGAGCGTGAGGCGCCGGGCCGCCCCCTGCGGCCGCACCAGCGCCACCGCCGCCGCGACGGCGTCGGCCGCCGACGCCGGCTCGTGCGCGACCGCGAACGCCCCGGCCTCGATCTTCGCCAGGTCGAGGATCTCGCTCACCATGCCCACGAGGTGCCGGCCGCTCGCCTGGATGCGCTCGAGCTGGTCGCGCTGCGCGTCGGTGACCGGGCCGCTGATGCCGAGCGTCATCAGCTCCGCGTAGCCGAGGACCGCGTTCAGCGGGGTGCGCAGCTCGTGGCTCATGCTCGCCAGGAAGTCCGACTTCGCGCGGCTGGCCGCGTCGGCGGCGGCGCGGGCCTCGCGTTCCGCCTCGAACAGCCGCGCGCGCTCGAGGGCCAGCGCCGCCTGCGCGCCGAGCGCGCGCATGAAGGCCTGTTCGTCGGCGGAGAACTCGCGCGGCTCGGCGTAGCTCAGCGTGAGGGCGCCCACCGCGCGCCCCGCGCTCACCAGCGGCACGACGGCCAGCGCCGGGTGCGCGGCGGTGTGCGGCAGGGCCGCGAGCGCCGGGTAGCGCGCGCGCTGCGCGTCGAGCGACTCGAGGAGCACCGGCTCGGCGGTGCGCACGGCGTCGGCGATCGGGACCGCGGCGTCGGCCGGGAACTCGCGCCACGCCGCGACCACCTCCGGGGGGAGCCCCCACGCCTCCACCAGCGCGAGCGTCGTCGGGGGGCGCAGCAGCGCCACCGAGCCGCCGTGCGCGCCGAGCGCCGCGGCGCCCTGCGTGGCCACCACGCGCGCCACGTCCTCGCGGGTGAGCGCCTCCGAGAGGGCGGCGGTGACGGCCTGCAGGCGCGTGGTGCGCGCGAGCGCGCGGTCGCGCGCCGCCTCGGCGCGCTTGCGGTCGGTGATGTCGGTGGAGACGCCGACGACGCCGCCGACCGCCCCCGCGGCGTCGCGGTAGACCGTCTTGGTGCTCAGGTAGGTGACCGGCTCGCCGCCGACGAGGGTGCGCTCCTCGAAGCGCCGCGTCGTCCCCTCGGCCATGACGGCCAGGTCGTTGGCGCGCAGCTCGGCGGCCAGCGCGGGCGCGAACAGCTCGGCGTCGGTGCGGCCGACCACCTCCGCCGCCGCGCGGCCGTGGAGGCGCGCGCCGGCGTCGTTCATCACCACGTAGCGGCCGTCCCGGTCCTTGGCGAACACCAGGTCGTCGGTGGCGGCGAGCACGCTGCGCAGCAGCTCGTACTGCTCGCGCACCGCCCGCTCGGCCGCGCGGCGCGCGGGGTCGTCGAGGCACACGCACACGCCGTGCGTCCGCGACCCGTCGAGGAACGCGCTCTGGATCAGCACCGGGACGCGGCGCCCGTCGGCGGCGACGTACTCCTTGGCGTACTGCCCGTGCCGCCCGGTGGCGAGCAGCTCGCGCAGCGCCGCCTCGTCGCCGTCCGCGTACTCGGGGGGCGTCATCGCGCGCCAGTCCACGCGCCCGGCGGCCAGGTCGTCCTGGGTGTAGCCGAGCATCGCGAGGAAGGCGTCGTTCGCCTCGGTGACGCCGCCGCTCACCGCCCAGAAGAACAGCCCCACGATCCCGCTCCCGGCCACGCGGCGCAGCCGCGCCTCGCTCTCACGCAGCGCGGTCTCGGTGCGCACCCGGCGCGTGACGTCGCGCCAGAACACCGCGACGCCCCCCTCGTCGGTCGGGTAGGCGTCGATCTCCAGGTGGACGTCGTACTGCTCGCCGACGTAGTGGTGCGTGAAGTGGGCGTCCGCCCGTTCCGCGACGACCCGCCGGTACTCCCGCTCCACGACGGTGCCGGCGGAGGCCGGCCAGGCCTCCCAGTGCGTCCGCCCGAGGAAGCTCTCCTTGGAGACGCCGAGCACGCGCTCCGCGGCGGGGTTCGCGTAGATGACGCGGAACTCGCCGTCGAGCACGATGTGGGCGTCGGTCATGCGCGCCAGGAGGCGCTGCTCCGGCCCGCTCTGCGCGCCGTTGGTGCTGCTCACGTCCATCCCGGATGATGGCACCCCGCCGCGGCGCGCGCGAGTTCAGGACGCCGGCCCGTGCGGCAGCGTCAGCGTGAAGGTGCTGCCGACGCCGGGCGCGCTCTCCACGGTCAGGTCGCCCCCCATGCCGCGCGCCAGGTCGCGGCTGATCGCCAGCCCGAGCCCCGTCCCCTCGACGCTGCGCGTCAGGTTGCGGTGCACCTGCACGAACGGCTCGAACACGGCCGCCTGCTTGTCGGGCGCGATCCCCGCGCCGGTGTCCGACACGCGCAGCGCGGCCAGGCGCTCGCCGTCGGCGGCGGGCGCTTCCACCGTCACCCGCCCGCCCGGCTCGGTGAACTTCACCGCGTTGCTCAGCAGGTTGAGGAGGATCTGCTGCAGCTTCTCGCGGTCCGCGTGCACCACGACCTCGGGCGCCACCCGCACCTCGTGCGCGAGCCCGCGCGCCGCCAGCTGCGGCTCGACCATCGGGATGGTCTCGGCCACCACCGCCGCCAGCGACAGCTCCGCCAGCCGGTACTCGACGCGCCCCGCCTCGAGCTTGGCGAAGTTGAGGATGTCGTTGATGAGCGACAGCAGGTGCTGCTGGCTGCGCCGCGCGCGGGCGAGCGCCGTGCGCTGGGCCTCGGTCACGGGGCCGTGGATCTCGAGCTCCACCAGCTGCACGTGCCCGCCGATCGCGTTCAGCGGGGTGCGCAGCTCGTGACTCATGGCGGCCAGGAAGTCGCTCTTGGCCTGGTTCGCCGCCTCGGCCTCGCGCCGGGCGCGGACCTGCGCCGTCACGTCGACGGCGACGTTGGCGATCCCGTCCACCGCCCCGGCGGCGTCGCGCGTGGGCTGGAGGACGAAGTTGAAGAACGCCTCCTCGACGCGGCCGTCGGCGCCGAGCACGGACCCCGCGAACTCGGCGGCGACCAGCGACTCCCCCGACGCGTAGGCCTGGTCCAGGAGCGCGACGCTGGCGCTCACGTCGACCTCGGGGAAGGCCTCGGGCAGGCTGCGGCCGATCAACTGGTCGGCGGCCCGCCCCACCATGCGGCCGTAGGCGTCGTTGGCGCTCTCGTAGACGTGCCGCGGCCCGCGCAGGGTGGCGATCGCCACCGGCGCCTGCGCGAACACCGCGCGCAGCCGCGCCGACGCCGCGGCGTCCGCCGCCCGCGCGAGGGCCCGCCCGCGCGCCAGCCGGGCCGTGGTCTCGACGCGCGCCACGAGCTCGCGGGCCGCGAACGGCTTGATCAGGTAGTCGTCGGCGCCGGCGTCGATCCCCTCCACGCGCGCCTCCTCCCCCGCGCGCGCCGAGAGCAGGATGACCGGCACCGCGGCCGTGGCCGGGTCGGCGCGCAGCGCCGCCAGCAGCCCGAAGCCGTCGAGTCGCGGCATCATCACGTCGCTCAGCACCACGTCGGGCGGGGCGCCGGCGCGGGCGCCCGCGCGCGCCGCGGCCAGCGCGGCTTCGCCGTCACTCACCGCCTCGACGGCCCACCCGCGGTCGCGCAGCAGGCGCGCGACGTAGGCGCGCATGTCGGCGTTGTCGTCGGCGACCAGCACCCGCCCGACCGCGGGGGCGTCGGGCGCGGACCCGTCGGCGGCCGCGGGCGTCGCGGGCGCGTCTGTCGGCGCGTCCGGCAGCCACCGCACCGCCTCGTCGACCAGCCCCGCCGCGCCCGACGCGCTCCCCGACGCGCTCCCCGACGCGCTCCCCGACGCGCTCCCCGACGCGCCCGCAAGGCGCGCCGCCCCGTCGGCCCGCGCGACCACCTGCTCCGCCGGCAGGTGCGCGCTGCCGTACGGCAGCGTGACGGTGAACGCGGTCCCCTCGCCCACCCGGCTCGCGGCCTCCACGCGCCCGCCGTGCAGCCGCACCAGCTCCTGCACCAGCGCCAGCCCGATCCCCGTCCCCTCGTGCGTGCGGCTGCGCGCGTCGGGAACGCGGTGGAAGCGCTCGAAGATGCGCGGCAGCTCCCCGGCGGCGATGCCGACGCCGGTGTCGCGCACCGCCACCAGCGCCGCGTCGCCCGCGTCGCGCACGGTCACCGCGATCCCGCCCTGGAAGGTGTGCTTGAAGGCGTTCGAGAGCAGGTTGAGCACGACCCGCTCCCACATCTCGCGGTCGACGTACACCGGCGCGGGGAGCGGCGGCGCGTCCACCGTCAGCGCGAGCCCCGCGCGGTCGGTGGCGGCGCGGAAGCTCGACGCCAGCTCCGCGGTGTACGCCGCCAGGTCGGTCGCCTCGTACGCCGCCGTGACGCGCCCGGCCTCGATGCGCGAGAACTCGAGCAGCGAGTTCACCAGCCGCAGCAGCCGCACCTCGTTGCGGTGCAGCAGCGCGAGCTGCTCGCGCTGCGCGTCGGTGAGCGCACCCGCGCCGCCGGCCAGCAGCTCCTCGGTGGGCCCGAGCATGAGCGTGAGCGGCGTGCGCAGCTCGTGGCTCACGTTGGAGAAGAAGGTCGTCTTCGCGCGGTCGAGCTCCGCCAGCGACTCGGCGCGGCGCCGCTCCTCCTCGTAGGCGCGGGCGTTGGCCAGGCTGGCCTCGATCTGCCCGGCCACCAGGTCCACGAACCCCGCGTACGCCGCGTCGAAGCGGCGGTACGGGTTGATCCCGGCGACCAGGAAGCCGGCGGGGCGCTCATGCCCGCGCCGCGCGATCGGCACCAGCACCGCGCCGGTCGGCGGCCGGTCCCACGCGCCCGTGGGGACGGCGTCGAACCGCTCGGCCACGCCCCGGCCGATCACGACCGGGGCGTTGCGCGCCAGCAGCTCGGCGACCGGCCACACCGCGTCCGTGGCCTCCAGCACGGGCGGCGCCGCCGCGTCGTCCTCGGCGACGCCGGTGCGGCACGCCAGGCGCGCCCGCGGGGCGTCGTCGTCGAACAGGTAGGTGAGGGTGAAGGGGAGGTCGCGCGCGTTCGCCCCCGCCACGCGCTCGACGGCCGCCAGCACGTCCGCCTCGCGCGTCACCGCGGCCAGCGCCGACGCCAGCTCGCGCAGCGTGGCCAGCCGCCGCTCGCTGATGACGCGGTCGGTCTCCTCGGTGACGACGCAGAACATCCCGGCGATGCGGCCGTCGTCGCCGGCCAGCGGGCTGTAGGAGAAGGTGTGGTACGTCTCCTCGGGGTAGCCGCTGCGCTCGAGGAAGAGGAGCAGCGCCTCGTCCCAGGTGGCCACCCCGGTGCGCAGGACCGTGTCGATGCGCGGGCCGATGTCGGGCCAGATCTCCGCCCACACCTCGCGCGCCGGCCGCCCGAGCGCCCACGGGTGCTTCACGCCGAGCGTGTCGCGCCGGTACGCGTCGTTGTAGAAGAAGGCGAGGTCCGGGCCCCACCCCATCCACATCGAGAAGCGCGACGTGAGCAGCAGGTGGACGACCGTCTGCAGGCTCCGCGGCCAGCGCTCGGCGGGACCGAGCGGGGTCGCGGCCCAGTCGGCGGCGCGCACGAGGGCGGCCATCTCCCCTTCGCCGGCGAACGGGCCGTCCCGTCGCGCGGGGGGGAGGTACGCGGGCCGCAGCGCGGGCTGCGCGTCGTGCACGGCTTCGCGGCCCGCCGCCGCGGCCCGGTCGTCATCGTTCTCGATGTCGTCCGTCATCGTCGCGTCCCGCCTCGCGTCCCGGCTACCCCTCCGCGAACCGCTGAAGCTACCCCGCGGCCGGCGCGTGGCAACACGTTTCGCGCCCGGTCACGGCGGCGCGCCGGCCGCCGCGGCGACGGACGGGGACAGCAGCGGCGCGACGGCTTCGAGCAGCGGGATCTCGTCGGCGGGCACCGGCTGCGGCCGCAGGTCGAAGTGGCAGAGCGTGCCCACCGGCGTCCCGCCGGCGGCGCGGACGAGCGCCCCGCAGTAGGAGACCACGTTCTCGCGCGCCGCGTGCTCGACCAGCCGCGGGTCCTCGCCGGCGTGCGCGGTGAAGAACGGCCGCTCGGCGGCGCCGACGATCCCGCAGTACGTCTCCCCGAGCGGCGCGTCGGCGCCGACGCGCGTCGCCGGCTCCTCGCGGTCGTAGAGCGCGACGTTCCGCAGCACCGCGCCGTCGAACCGATAGAGGCCGGTGAAGCGGTGGGCGGTGCGGCCGTTCAGGTATCGCAGCACCGCGTGCACGCGCTCGCGCGGCTCCTGCCGCTCGCCCGCCTCGCCGGCGAGCAGCCGGCGGCACGCCGCCACGGCCGCCGCGAGCTCCGCGCCTGACGGCGGCACGGCGGACGGCCGCTCGCGCCGCGGTGCGGCCGCCGGGTCCGCGTCTTCCGGGACGCGCGGCAGCACCAGCGTGAAGGTCGAGCCCACGCCCACCTCGCTCTCCACCGTCAGGTCGCCCCCCATCCCGCGCGCCAGGTCGCGGCTGATGGCGAGCCCCAGCCCCGCCCCCTCCCGGGCCCGCGCCAGCCGCGGGTCCACCTGCACGAACGGGTCGAAGATGTGCTCCAGCCGGTCGGCCGGGATCCCGATCCCGGTGTCCCGGACGGCGATCCGCACGCGCGACGCGTCCCCCGGGTCGACGTCGCACTCGACCGCGATCCGCCCCGGCGGGTCGGTGAACTTGACGGCGTTCGTCATCAGGTTGACGAGCACCTGCTGCAGCTTCTCGCGGTCGGCCCGCACGGCGAGCGGCCGCCCCTCGTCGTCGCACGGGGCCGACGCCACCTGGCACGCCAGCCCGCGCGCGCGCGCCTGCGGCGTCACCAGCGTCTCGACGTCGTCGAGCACCCCCGCCAGCGCGACGTCGGCGACGTCGAAGTGCACGCGCCCCGCCTCGAGCTTCGCGAAGTTCAGGATGTCGGTGATGAGCCCGAGCAGGTGCCCCTGGCTGCGGCGGATGCGCGCCAGGTCGGCGCGCTGCGCCTCGGTCACCGCGCCACGCAGCCCGAGGTCCAGCAGCTCCGTATAGCCGCCGATGGCGTTGAGCGGCGTGCGCAGCTCGTGACTCATGTTGGCGAGGAACTGACTCTTCGCCTGGTTCGCCGACTCCGCCGCCCGGCGCGCCGCCTCGGCCTCGGCGGCGGCCGCGCGCTCCGCCTCGACGAGCCGGGCGCGCTCCACCGCCTGCGCCGCCTGCCCGCCCAGCGCGAGGAAGAACGCGCGCTCGTCGGCGTCCAGGGCGCGCGGCGCGGTGAAGGTGAACGACATCGCCCCCACCACGGCGCCGCCGGCGCGGAGCGGCACGGTGGCGAGGGCGTGCGTGCCGAGCCGCTCCCACACCTCCGGGATCTCCGGGAAGCGCGCCAGCAGCCCGGCGGGCCCCTCGCGCGTCTCGACGAACGTCGGCTCCCCCGACCGGAGCGCGTGCGCGGCCGGCCCCGGCGCGTCGGGCGCGATCCGGCCGAAGCTCGCCATCACCTCCGGCGCGAGCCCAGTCTGCCGCACGATCACCGCCGCGTCGGCGCCGGGGGGGCGCACGGCGAGCATGCCGGTGGCGGCGCCGGTCGCCGCCACGGCCTGGGCCACCAGCACCCCGGCCACCTCCTCCACCGTGCGCGTGCCGGCGAGCGCCGCCGTCAGCGCCTGCAGTCGCCCCGTACGCTCGGCCGCCCGCTCGGCGGCGTCGCGCGCCGCCCGCTCGGCCTCGACGTCGGTGTTCGTCCCGAACCAGCGCACCACGCGCCCGCCGGCGTCCTTGACCGGCGTGATGCGCGTCAGGAAGCGCCGGAAGCGGCCGTCCGCGCCCCGCAGCGGGAAGGTCATCTCGACTGGCTCCCCCGACGCGATGCCGCGGCGCCAGCGGTCGAGCACCCAGGGCAGCTCGGCCGGGTCGTGCACGCTCTGCCACCCCCACCCCGCCATCTGCTCGGGCGTGGTGCCCGTGTACTCGTACCAGCGCGCGTTGTACCAGTCGATGTGGCCGTCCGGCCGCGCCGTCCAGGCGAGCGTCGGGATCGCGTCGGCCAGCGTGCGGAACTGCCGCTCCCCCTCGGCCGCCGCCTCGCGCGCCGCGTCGGCCTCGCGGCGCGCCTGCTCGGCGGCCTCGCTCCGCTCCATCAGCTGTTCGGCCGTGGCGTGCAGCTCCTCCGCCTGCGCCTCGAGCTCCGCCGCCTGGTCCTGGAGCTGCTGGTTCGACAGCTCGAGCTCGAGCCCCTGTTCCTGCAGCTGCGCGTTCCGCGCCTCGAGCTCGGCGGCGAGCGCCCGGAGCGCCGCATCGGCCGCCCGCTCGGCGGTGACGTCGCGCACCTCCACGACGGTGCCGACCGGCACGCCGCCCTCGAGGATCGGGCTGGCGGCGCAGACGACGGGAAAGAACGAGCCGTCCTTCCGGATGAACACGTCCTCGTGCGCCCGCACGTCGAAGTGCTCGGGCAGCGCGCGGTCGATGGGGCACTCCGCCATCGGGTAGAGCGAGCCGTCCGGGCGGCGGTGGTGCACCGCGTAGTGCAGCGGCAGACCGGCGATCTCGTCGAGCGTGTAGCCCGTCATGGCGACGGCGGCCGGGTTCATGTATGTCGGGTGTCCGTCCCGATCCATCAGGAACAGCGCGGCCGTGGCGTTGTCGGCGACCAGCCGGGTCAGCGCGCTCTGGCGCTCGAGCGCCGCCAGGACGTCGGCGGCCGCGGGGGCATCGCGGGGGGGGAGCAGCGTGGCGAGCGGTTCGACGTGGGGCGACTTCTCGGACGGCATGCGAGGACGTCGGGCGGGCACGGACGGGGCGCGCGGCCGACCAGTCGGAACCCGACGGGCGGCCGCCTGCGCGCGGACCGGTGCGTTCGTCGCAAAATACCCGCCGGTCGGGCCGGTGGCGGCCGTTGGCATTCGGAGTCGGCCTCGCCAAGTTGACGCCCATGCACGCCACCGAGACGACGCACCTCGCCGCGAGCCTGGCCCGCCGGCTCCGCGAGTCGCGCGACACGCTCGTGCGCCGCTGGCTCGACCGGATCGTCGCCCGGGTCGCCGTGGCGCCGGATCGCATCTTCCCGACCGACGAGCTGCTGAACCACGTGCCGCTCCTCGTCGACGGGATCGCCGACTACCTCGAGCGGCCGGGCCAGGACATCGACGCCGAGGCGCCCGTCACCGCCAAGGCGATGGAGCTCGGCGCGCTCCGGCACGCCCAGGGGTTCGACGCCTACGAGATCCTCAAGGAGCACGAGATCCTGGGCGCGATCCTGCTCTCGTTCCTCGACGAGGAGCTCGACGCCCTGGCGACCGGCGTCCGGCCGCGCGAGGTCGCCGCCTGCTGGCAGCGCGTCTCGCACGCCGCGGAGCTCATCCGCCAGTCGACGCTGACGCACTTCCTCCGCCTCTCGGGCGAGCGGGTGCGCGAACGCGAGGAGCGCCTGCGCCGCTTCAACCGGATGGTGTCGCACGAGCTCAAGAACCGCGTCGGCGCCATCCGCGGGGCCGCGGGGCTGCTCCCGGAGCCGTGGCTCGACGACGCACAGCGCGGGCGCTTCCAGCGCATGATCGCCGAGAACGCCGAAGGGCTCCAGCAGGTGCTCGACAACCTGGAGGCGCTGTCGCGCCTCGACTCCGACGCGCGCCAGCAGCGCAACGTGCTCCTCGCGCGGGCCGCCACGGAGACGGCGCGGCAGCTCCGCGCGGCGGCCGAGGCGCGCGGCGTCACCGTGCGGATCGCCGAGGACCTGCCGGCGGTGGAGGTGGACGCGGCCGCGGTGGAGCTGTGCCTGACGAACTACCTCTCGAACGCGATCAAGTACGCCGACCCGGCCGCCCCGGAGCGGTGGGTGGAGGTCTCGGGGGAGCTGCGGTTCGGCGTGTCGCCGGAGGGGGGCGGGGAGCTCGTCGTCCGCGTCGCCGACAACGGGCTCGGGGTGCCGCCGGCCGCCCGCGGCCGCCTGTTCGACCAGTTCTACCGCGCGCACGGCGAGACCGTGACGGGCGTCGAGGGCACCGGTCTCGGGCTCAGCATCGTGCGCGAGACGGTGGAGTCGCTCGGCGGCCGCGCGTGGGTCGAGTTCCCCCACGCGCGCGGCTCGGTGTTCGCGTTCTCCCTCCCGTCGCGGCGCGCGGAGGACGCGGCGGCCGCCGGCACGAAGCGGCCCGAGGGCGGGGCGCCGTAGCCGGCGACTTTCCTGCCCCCAGGCGTCTCGCGGCCGGTCACGCGTCCGCCGCGTCGCTGGAGGCCGGGGCGTCGTGGTGCCGGCGGTCGTCGTCGGCGCGGCGCTCCTCCTCGCGCCGCTCGTCGACCGCGCGCCGGTCGGTCGGCCGGCCGTCGGCGGTGGTGACGCGGCGAAGCGTGACGGTGAACGTCGCACCTTCGCCCGGCCGGCTGCGGGCGCGCAGTTCGCCGCCCATCCCGCGCGCCAGGTCGCGGCTGATCGCCAACCCCAGCCCCGTCCCTTCGGCCTTGCGCGCGTACCCGCCCTGCAGCTGCACGAAGGGCTCGAAGATCGCCTCAGCTTGTCCGCCGGGACCCCGGGCCCGGTGTCACTCACGCGCAGGAACACGACGTCGGGCGGGGCCGCGTCTTGGCCGGCGCCCCCCGCGCGCTCCGCGATCTCCACGCGCACCCGGCCGCCGGCCGGCGTGAACTTGACCGCGTTCGCGAGCAGGTTGAGCAGCACCTGCGCGAGCTTCTCGCGGTCCGCCCAGACGAGGGGCGCCTCCGCCCCGTCGCCGGCCGCCCCGCCGGCCGCCTCGCCCACGGCCAGCTGCAGCGTCAGGCCGCGCGCGGCGACCTGCGGCTCGATGACGGGCACCACGTCGGCGACGACGTCGGCCAGCCGCACCGCGCGCACGTCGTACTCGACGCGCCCGCTCTCGAGCTTCGCGAAGTTGAGGATGTCGTTGATCAGCGCGAGCAGGTGGTGCTGCGCGCGGTCGATCCGGCCCAGCGTCTGGCGCTGCTCGCCCGAGACCGGGCCGTGCAGCCCCAGGTCGAGGAGCTGCACGTAGCCCTGGATGGCGTTGAGCGGCGTGCGGAGTTCGTGGCTCATGGTCGCCAGGAACTGGCTCTTCGCCTGGTTCGCCCCCTCCGCGACGTGCTGCAGCCGCTCGGCTTCGGCCCGCGCGCGCTGCTCGGCCTCGAACAGGCGGGCGCGCTCGAGCGCCTGCGCGCACTGCCCGGCCAGCCCCTGCGCGACCGCGAGCGTTTCGTCGTCGGCGTCGCGCGCCTCGCCCCAGCCCACCGAGAGCACGCCCAGGTGGCGCCCGGCGGCGGTGAGCGGCAGCAGGACGAGCGCCTCCTGACCGCGCTCGGTGCGGCCCGCGAGGAGCGGGTACGCCTCCTCCAGCGCCGCCCGCGAGCGGAACCAGTGCGGCGCCCCGTCGGCGAGCGCGTCGCGCGTGGGGAGCGGGGCGTCGACCGGGATCCGCTCGTACTGCGCGATCACGGCGGCGTCGAAGCCGACCGAGCCGAGCGCGTCGAGCCAGCGCCCGTCCTCGCTCACGCGCGCCACCCACGCCGTCCGCGCCTGCACGGCCGCGTGCACCTGCCCGACGACGCGCGCGGCGACCTCGCGCGCGGTGAGCGCCGGCGCCAGCGCGGCGGTGAGCGCCTGCAGCCGCTCGGCGCGCGTCCGCGCGGTCCGCTCCGCCTCGAACAGGCGCGCCATGCCGTCGCGCGCGCGTTCGACCTCCTGCCGCGCCTGCACGAACTCCGTGACGTCGAGCGCCGTGCCGATCAGGTATGCCGGCCGACGCGCACCCCCGTCGTCCGCGAAGAACATCCGCCCCGCGGCGCGCGCCCACCGCTCCGACCCGTCGGGGCGCACGACGCGGTACTCGGCCTCGTAGCGGCCGTCGCCCGCCGGGTCGGCGGCCGCGGCGAGTGCGGCCGCCACGCGCGCGCGGTCCTCCGCGTGCACCCGGGTCGCGAGGATCTCGACGCGGGGCCACGGGTCGTCGTGCTCGAAGCCGAACAGCTCGCGCACGCGGGCGTCGAACGTCGCGGCGTCGGTCGTCAGGTCCCAGGTCCACGTGCCGAGCCGCGCCACGTCGACGGCGAGGCGGTGGCGCGCTTCGCTGTCGGTCAGCGCCGCGGCGGCGGCCTCGCTCTCGGCGAGCAGGCGCTCGGCGGCCGACCGCGCGCGGTCGGCCGCCGCGGTCTGCTCCGCGAGGTGCGCGGCGGTCGTCTGCAGCTCCTCGGCCTGGGTCTCGAGCTCCATCGCCTGGTCGTGCAGCTGCTGGTTGGCCAGCTCCAGCTCCAGCTGCTGCTCCTGGAGCTGCGCGTTGCGCGTCTCCAGCTCCGCCGCCAGCCGGCGCAGCGCCGCCGTCGCGGCCCGCTCGGCGGTCAGGTCGCGGATGGTGAGCACGGCGCCGGCCTGGCGGCCGTCGGCGGCGCGCACCGGGCGCGCGCTCCCCACGGCGTGGACCTCGGTGCCGTCGGGGCGCCGGATGCGCCAGGGCGCGTCGACCACCGTCTCGCCGCGCAGCACGGCGCGCGCGAGCGGCAGCTCGTGCGACGGGTACGGGTCGCCCGCCTCGGTGAAGAGCTGGTACGTCGCCGCGTACGCCTCCGGCGGCACGTCGAGCCGGGCCACGCCGTGCAGGCGCTCGGCGGCCTCGTTCACGAACACGATGCGCCCGTCGACGTCGGCGACGATGACGCCCTCGGCGAGCTGCGCGGCGGCCGCCCGCACCAGCTCTCCGAGCGCGGGCGCGGCCGCCGGGGGCGCGAAGGCTGGCGCCGGGGTCGTCGGATTGGCCGGCGGGTGCGGGAACTGACTCATGTCGCGGAAACTACCTCAGCCTTCGTCCGCCCGTCGCAGCGTGAGGGTGAACGTCGAGCCCACGCCGACCTCGCTCTCGACCGTCAGGTCGCCGCCCATGCCGCGCATCAGGTCGCGGCTGATCGCGAGCCCCAGCCCCGTCCCCTCGGTCGCCTGCGCGTAGCCGGCGCGCAGCTGCACGAACGGCTGGAAGATCGCGTCGTGCTGCTGGCGCGGGATCCCGCGCCCCGTGTCGGCCACGCGCACGCGCACCGCGTCCCCGTCCGCCGCGCCGCGCACCTCGACGCGCCCGCCGGCGTCGGTGAACTTGGCCGCGTTCGACAGCAGGTTCACCAGCACCTGCCCGAGCTTCTGGCGGTCGGCCCGCGCCACGCACGGCTCGTCGGGGAGCCGGACCGCGAGCGCCACCCCCTTGGCCCTGAGCTGCGGCTCGACGAGCGGCATCACGTCGGCCACCACGTCGCGCACGTCGACCGGGCGCAGGTCGTACTCGACGTGCCCGCCCTCGAGCTTCGCGTAGTTGAGCACGTCGTTGATGAGCGCCAGCAGCCGCGCCTGCGCCCGCTGCACCCGCGCGAGCGCCGCGCGCTGGTCGTCGGTCACCGGCCCGTGCAGCCCCATGTCGAGCAGCTCGACGTAGCCCTGGATGGCGTTGAGCGGGGTGCGCAGCTCGTGGCTCATGTTGGCCAGGAACTGGCTCTTCGCCTGGTTCGCCGCCTCGGCGGCGCCGCGTGCCTCCTCCGTCGCGGCCAGCAGCCGCTCGCGCTCGGTGACGTCGGTCGAGGTCACGACGCCGCCGACGAGCCGCCCGTCGGCGTCGCGCACCGGCGCCGAGGAGAGACTCACGCGCCCGCGCGAGCCGTCGGGGCGCGCGACCTCGACCACCTCGCCGGTCACCACCTCGCCGGTGGCCAGCGTGCGCGCCAGCGGCCACTCGTGGTTGGCGATCGGCTCCCCGGCGCGCGGCCCCGTGCGGTGGTAGGCCAGGTAGTTCGCGCTGTACTCGTCGACGGCCTCCGAGAGCGGCGCCGCGCCCCAGATGCGGCGCACCGCCGCGTTGCCGATCACCAGCCGCCCCGACGGCGCCTCGGCCACGTGCACCCCGACCGGGAGCTGGTCGATGAGGGCCGCGAGCCGGCGCCGCTCCAGGTCGAGCGCGTCCTGCGCCGCGGTCGCCTCGGTCACGTCGGTGAACAGCACGGCCACGCGGCGGAGCGCGGGGTCGTCCACCCGGTAGGCGAACACGTCGAACCAGCGGCCGAGCGCCGCGGCGTAGTCCTTCAACCGCGCCGGCTCGCCGGTGGTCGCGACGCGGCCGAAGGCCGCGAACCAGTGCGCCTCCAAATCGGGCGCCACCTCGCGGATGCGACGGCCGACCATGTCCGGCGGCAGCCCGCTCTGCCGCCAGAAGGCCTGGTTGGTCTCGAGGTAGCGGTAGTCGACGGCCTCCCCACGCTCGTCGAACAGCAGCTCGATGACGCAGAAGCCCGTGTCCAGCGACGCCAGGAGCGTCCGGTAGCGGGCGTCGCTGGCGGCCAGCGCCGCGGCCGCGCGGTCGGCGGCATCGACCTGTTCTTCCAGCCGCGCGGCGGTGGCCCGCAGCACCTCCTGCTGCGCCTCCAGCTCGACGGCGTTCTCCTGCAGCTGCTGGTTGGAGAGCTCCAGCTCGACGCCCTGCTCCTGCAGCTGCGCGTTGGCGGCCTCGCTCTCGATCAGGAACGCCTCGGCGGCCCGGCGGGCGTGGACCTGCTCGGTGACCTCGATCGCGGTGACCACCACACCGCCCACGCGCCCGCGTTCGTCGGGGATCGGGCTGAACGAGAGGGTGAAGTAGGTGTCGTCGGCCGGCCGGCCGGGGCCGCGGCGCTCCAGCGGGTACGGCGCCTCGACCACGTAGACGGTCTCGCCGGCCTGCGCCCGGGCGAACAGCGGCCCGTTGAGGTGCCACACCTCGGGCCACACCTCGTAGGTCGGGCGGCCCAGCGCCCACGGGTGCTTGGCGCCGCTGATCTCGATGTAGCCGTCGTTGTAGATCTGGACGAGCTCGGGCCCCCAGCAGACGATCGTCGCGAACGCCGACGACATCACCAGCCCGGCCGCCGTGCGCAGGCTCTGCGGCCACGTCTCGACCGGGCCGAGCGGGGTCGCCGCCCAGTCGTGGCCGCGGCAGAGGCGCGCCATCACGCTGTCGCTGAGGAACACGCCGGCGGCCGGCGTCGCGGGCGGCGCGGCCGGCGGGGTCGAGGACGTCATGCAGGGAAGATGGCGCGCGGCAGCGTCAACGTGAACGTCGAGCCCTCGCCCGGCGTGCTCTCGACCGTCAGGTCGCCGCCCATCCCGCGCGCCAGATCGCGGCTGATCGCCAAGCCGAGCCCCGTCCCCTCGCGCGTGCGCGTGAGCCGCGCGTCCACCTGCACGAACGGCTCGAACACGCGCGCCAGCTCCTCGGCCGCGATCCCGATCCCGGTGTCGGCCACGGCGACGCGCACCGCGGCCTCGTCGACGGCGCACCGGACGTCGATGCGCCCGCCCGGCTCGGTGAACTTGACCGCGTTGCTCAGCAGGTTGAGCACGACCTGCTGCAGCTTCTCCCGGTCGGCCCGCACGCGCAGCCCCGGGGCGCAGGCGTCGTAGCGCAGCGTCAGCCCGCGCGCACGCGCCTGCGGCGCCACCAGCGCCTCGCACGTGGCGAGCACCTCGTCGAGCGGCACGTCGTCCGTGCGGTAGTACACCGCGCCCGCCTCGACGCGGGCGTAGTTCAGCACGTCGTTGACGAGCCCCAGCAGGTGCTGCTGGCTCTTCCGGATGCGATCGAGCGCGATGCGCTGCTCCCCCGTCACCGGGCCGTGGATCCCCAGTTCGAGCAGCTCCGCGTAGCCGCCGATCGCGTTGAGCGGGGTGCGCAGCTCGTGGCTCATCACCGCCAGGAAGTCGCTCTTGGCGCGGTTCGCCGCCTCGGCCTCGGCGCGCGCCGCCTCGCTCTCGGTGAGCAGCCGCTCGCGCTCGCGCGCCGCGGCGCGCGCGGCGCTGACGTCCTTGAACAGGATGCCGACGCGCCGCTCCTCGGCCGCGCCGACGCGGAAGGCGAAGACGTCGAACCAGCGCCCCATCGACTCCGCGCCGTTCTGGAAGCGCTCGGGCACGCCGGTCCGCGCGATGCGGCCGTACGTCTCGAACCAGTGCGCCTCGAGCCCCGGCACCAGTTCGCGCGCCGTGCGCCCCACCGGGCTCGCCAGCCCGGTCTGCTCCTCGAACAGGCGGTTCGCCTCCAGGAAGCGGTAGTCGGCGGGCCGCCCGTCGGCGTCGAACAGCACCTCGACCACGCACAGCCCCTCGTCGATGGCGTCGAAGATGAGCCGGTACTTCCCCTCGCGCTCGCGCAGCGCCGCCTCGGCCCGCGCCCGCTCGACGGCGCCCCAGGTGCGCTCGGCGGTCGCGTCGACGAGCGCGACCTCGTCGGCCGTCCACGCGTGGGGCGCGGCGTGGTGAGCGACGAGGACGGCCGCCACCCGACCCGCCTTGACGAGCGGCACCATGACGTAGGCGCCGATGGCGAGGGCGGACGTCGCCGCACGCTCGGGCGGGGTCAGCCGGGCGTCCGTGTGCACGTCCGCGACGACGAGGGTCCGGCCCGATCGGAACACATCCATCGCCGCCGGCCCGTAGTCGTCAAGGCGATGCTGCCCGACGACGCTCGGCACGCCGACGTGGTAATCCGAGGTCACGGTCCCGACAGCGCCGTCGCCGCTGATCTCGGCGTAGTGGACGCGGCTTGCCCCGAGGTGCAGGCCGAGCAGGCGGGCGGCCTCGGCCTGCACCTCGACGGGGTCCGAAAGCTGGCGGAGCGCGTCGCCGAGCCCGAGCAGGAACGCCTGGCGCTCCTCGCTCTGGCGCAGCGCGGCTTCGGCCCGACGCCGCCCCGTGGTCTCGAAGACGGTGACGAGCACGCCCGCGATGTCGCCCGCCTCGGCGCGCACGGGGCTGTAGCTGAAGGTGAACCACGCGTCCTCGCGGACGCCGGCGCGGGTGATCGGGAAGAGCTCGTCCTCGAAGGCCAGCGACTCGCTGGCCAGCACGCGCGCGAGGCGGGGCGCGTTCACGGCCTCGAACTCGGGCCAGCACGCGTGCGTCGGCCGTCCGAGTGCGGTGGGGTGCTTGTCGCCGATCAGCGTCCGGTAGCCGTCGTTGTAGAGCTGGACGAGCGCGGGTCCCCAGAGGAGGAGGTGGGGGAACGGGTGCGCGAGCACCAGCCGCGCCGCGGTGCGCAGGCTCTCGGGCCAGCGCGCCGCGGGGCCGAGCGGCGTCGACGCCCAGTCGAAGGCGCGGCAGCGCGCGGCCATCTCCGAGTCGCCTGGAAACACGTCCGCCGCGGGCGACCCCGCCAGCGTGTCGGCCCGCGCCGCCGTCGTGGCCCCGTTGCGCATCGTTGCCCCCCCGTGTCACGACACCAGTCGGCGCGTCGACGGGAATCCCCCCGGTCCGGCGCGACCCACCATTGTGCCTCGCCGCGCGGGCGGTGTCTACCGCCACGCCGCGGCACGCGGGCATCTTTGCGCGCACCCGCCTCCACCCTCCCACGCCGCCCCGATGCCCGCGCCGACCCCCGCCCCGCTCGCCCCCCTCTCGGCCGACGGCCCCTCGCTCTCCGCCGTCGTCGCCGGGGTGTGGCGGCTGGCGTCGTGGCAGATGAGCGTCGCCGAGCGCGTGCGCTGGATCGAGGGGTGCCTCGCGCTCGGCGTGACGACGTTCGACCACGCCGACATCTACGGCGACTACCAGGTCGAGGCGCTGTTCGGCGAGGCGCTGGCCGCCGAGCCCGCGCTGCGCGACCGAGTCCAGCTCGTGTCGAAGTGCGGGATCAAGCTGGTGTCGCGCCACCGCCCCGAGCACGCGCGCAAGTCGTACGACACCTCGCCCGCGCACGTCGAGGCGTCGGTGGAGCGGTCGCTGCGCGCGCTCGGCGTCGACCACCTCGACCTGCTGCTGGTGCACCGCCCCGACGCGCTGATGGATCCCGACGCGCTCGCGGAGACCTTCCGCGCGCTGCGCGAGGCGGGGAAGGTGCGGCACGTCGGCGTGTCGAACCACACGCCGTCGCAGCTCGCGCTGCTGCACGGGCGCCACCCGCTGGTCACCAACCAGATCGAACTGTCGCCGCTGCACCTCGACCCGCTGCACGACGGCACGCTCGACCAGTGCCTCGCGCTCGGCATCCGCCCGATGGTCTGGTCGCCGCTGGCCGGCGGGCGTCTGATGACGGGCGAGGACGGGGCGGCGGTGCGCGTCCGCGGGGCGCTCGAGGAGGTCGGGCGCGCGCACGGCGTCGGCGCGGCGACGGCGGCCCACGCCTGGGTCCTGCGCCACCCCTCGCGCCCGGTCACGATCACCGGCTCCCGCCGCCTCGACGCCGTCGCCGAGGCGGTGGCGGCGCTGGGCGTCGCGCTCACCGCCGAGGAGTGGTACCGGGTGTGGGAGGCGGGGGCGGGGCGGGAGATCCCCTGACGCCGTCCTCACCCGGCGGAGACCGGTCGCCGCGGCTCCGGGAACCGCGCTTGCACTCTCGCCGTCGATTCGCCGACCCCCGAACCTCACCGTCCGCATGCCCAGCCACCGTCGAGCCCGGACCGCCGCCCGCGCGGCGCTCCTCCCGCTGCTCCCGATCGCCCTCGCCGCGTGCGCCCCGCGCGCCAACGAGAACACCACCGCGTCCGCCAACGGGGGCGAGGTCGCGCCGGCCGCCACGACGGCCGGCGGCGCGGCGGCCGCCCCGTGCGCCACGCCGCTCGAGACGCGCCCCGCCAACGCCCCCGACCAGCAGCCGACCTTCCCCGAGCAGACGCGCGCCTGCGCCGTGAACTCGAACGTCGCCCACGACGTGCAGGTCGTGGCCACGGGGCTCGCGCGGCCGTGGGCGGTGGAGCCGCTCCCCGACGGCGCGCTGCTGGTGACCGAGAAGCCGGGGCGCCTGCGCGTCGTCTCGGCCACGGGGCAGGTCGGCGCGCCCGTGCAGGGGGTGCCGGCGGTCGACGCGCGCGGGCAGGGGGGGCTCCTGGACGTCGCGCTCAGCCCGCAGTTCGCCACCGACCGCACGGTGTTCTGGAGCTTCACCGAGCCGCGCGAGGGGGGGAACGGGACGAGCGTCGCGCGCGGCGTGCTCTCGGCCGACCGCACGCGGCTGGAGCAGGTGCGCGTGATCCTGCAGGCGAAGCCGACGTACAACGGGACCATGCACTACGGCTCGCGCCTCGCGTTCGGCCCGGACGGGATGCTCTACGTCACGCTCGGCGAGCGCTCGGTGACCGAGGTCCGCCCGCAGGCGCAGGACCTCGGCAGCCACATGGGGAAGATCCTGCGCGTCCGCCCCGACGGCTCGGTGCCGAACGACAACCCCTTCGTCGGCCGCCAGGGCGCGCTCCCCGAGATCTGGTCGCTGGGGCACCGCAACGTGCAGGCGGCGACGTTCGACGCGCAGGGCCGCCTGTGGGCGATCGAGCACGGCACGCGCGGCGGCGACGAGCTGAACCTGGTGCAGAAGGGGAAGAACTACGGCTGGCCGATCGCCGCCTACGGGATCGAGTACTCGGGGCGCCCGATCGCCAACTCGGACGGGCGCACGCAGCGCGAGGGGACGGAGCAGCCGGTCTACTACTGGGACCCGGTGATCGCCCCCTCGGGCGCCGCGTGGTACACGGGGACCGCCTTCCCGGCGTGGCGCAACTCGCTGTTCGTCGGCGCGCTGCGCGAGCAGCGGCTGGTGCGCCTGGTGCTCGACGGCGGCCGCGTCGCCGGCGAGGAGCACCTGCTCGTCGACCGCAAGGCGCGCATCCGCGACGTGCGGCAGGGGGCGGACGGGGCGCTCTACGTGGTGACGGACGCGGAGAACGGGGAGCTCTGGCGGATCGCGCCGCGGCGGTAGTGCCGACGGGGCCGTTGAAGGGCAACTGAAGAGCAGGGGGGGATGAACATCTGAGAACGGCTCGGAAAGAGCGGGGAGAGCTGAGCGCTCCGAGCTTCTCCGCGCCCTGTCAGAGCCGTTCTCAGATCTTCATCCCCCCTGCTCTTCTTGGTCTTACAAGAGCCAGCCCTGACGTCTGGGTCATCCGCCCCATGTTGCACTCCCCCCGGAACGCGGAGATTCGGTTCGCGCGGCGCCCCCGGGGTCCCGAGCGTGACGCGCGCTGACCGCATAGATCCCGACGTCATAGATCGCCCGTTCCGGAGTCCCCGGTGTCTTCCATGATCCGCCCCACCCTCGTCCGAGCCGCGCGCCGCGCCGCCGCGCTCGCCCTGATCGCCAGCAGCGGCGCGATTCCGGCCGCCGGCTCGGTGCTGTTGAGCGGCGCTCCGCACGGCCGGTCGGTGTCGGCGCCGGTGCCGTTCACGGCCGCCGACCTGGAGGCGTACGAGCGCGGCATCGCGCGCGAGGCGCAGCTGGTGCAGGCCGCGCGCGAGCGCGGGCGGGCGGCGCGAACGCCCGCCGAGCGCGCCGCGGCCGCGCAGGCGCAGTGGGAGAGCGCGACCGTCAGCGGCGGCGCGCAGGCCGCGGGGATGCCCGCGGCGCGCTACAAGCCGCTGCGCGAGACGCTGCACCGCGTGCTCTCGACCCTGGACTTTCAAGGCAAGATCGACGGACCGCAGGAGATGGACGCGTCCGCCGCGGGCCCCGAGATGAAGCGCCGGCTGGCCGGCGACCCGTTCGCGGAGCTCACCCCGGCGTCGGCCGCCGCCCTCAAGGCGCGGCTGGCGAGCGTGGCCAAGGCGTACGTCGCCTACATGGAGCTCGTGGCCGTCAACGGCTGACGGGCAGCAGGATAGATCGTTTCGCCATAGATCGTCGAACAGCGCGGCCGCGTCCCACGGGCGCGCGCCGTGCAGACGGGGGCGGGGGCCGGTCCGACGGCCTCTTGCCCCCGTCCCTCGTTCCCCTCCCCATGCCCGCGCCGCGCGCCCGCGTCGAGGTCGAGCACGGCCTCGACGACCTGCACTGCCCCGTCTGCGCCACCCCGGTCTACACCGCGGCCGATGGGCCCGCCGAGCAGACGTGCGAGCACGTCCGCTTCTTCATCGACTGGGAGGGGGAGCTGGCGCTCGCCGAGCCGGAGAGCTTCCTCGGCGACGACCGCGCGGTGCAGCAGGCGGTGCTCGATCTGGTGGAGGGGACGGAGAGCTGGGACGAGTTCCTCGACAAGGTGCCGGCGGTGCTGCCGTCGTCGGCGCTCGTGTTGGAGCTGGTGCGACCGGGCGGCGGCGGTGGCGAGGAGGCCACGGCGGTGGTGGCGTTCGATTTCACGACGCCGGACGTTGCTTGAACCCCAACGGCGGGAGTCGTGACGGCGGGAGTCGTGACGGCGGGAGTCGACACTACGGGAGTCGTGACGGCGTGGCCTGAAGCTTGAGGCGACGCCGTCGCGACTCCCGCTCTTCCGACTCCCGCCGTCACGACTCCCGCCGTTGGGGTTCACGCCTGCTCCGCGCGCCACGCTGGTCGCTGCCGCGCTCTCGCTCGCCGGCTGCGGCGGGCTGTTCGGCCGCGCCCCGGTCGAACGCGAGGTCCGCGTCGACCTCCCCGTGTCACGCGACGCGGCAGTCCGGCGCACGCTGGCCGCGTTCCGCGTGCAGGGCTACCGCGTGAAGGAGACGCTCACCTCGGGCACCGAGCCCGAGACTGAGCCGTTCGAGCACCGCGGCGAGGCCGACGCCGTGTTCCGCGCCGCGGTCACCGGCGACCGGGAGCGGTCGCGCGTGGTGCTCACCGGGCGGTGGAGGAACCGCGAGCTGGCGGGGCTCGTGCGCGGCCCGTACCGCGAGTTACGCAGCGACGCCGACGACGGGGTCGCGCGCGAGCTCTGGGACCGGCTGGTAAACCTGGGCCTCGTCATCCGACGCCCGTGACCGTTCGATGAAAACAACATGACAGCGCCGCGCGAGGTCACCGACGCCGACGGCACCACGTGGAGCTGCGTGCAGGCCTTCGCCGGGCTGGGCGACGGCGCCGCGGCGCAGGCGGCCGCCGAGCGCGCGGCCGAGGGCGACGGCACCGTGGCGGTGGTGTGTACGCCCGGCGGCGGCGCGCAGTCGGTGCGGCTGTCGCTCCCCGCCGACTGGGCGCACGCGCTCGACGACGGCGCGCTGCTGGCGGCGATCGCCGGCGCCGCCGGGGAGGCGTCCCGCGACCCGCGCGCACGGAACGAATGACGCCGTTGCCACGCGGCGTCATCGAAGTGTCACGGCAAAGTGCGTGACCTATGGTCGGCGGCGGTCGACACCAGTGGGAGAACCAGGAGCCCATGTCGTCGACCGCATCACCCTCATTCGTGCCCTCCCCCACCGAGGCGGCCGAGCGCGCGCGCCTGCTGGCCCCCCGCCGTCTGGCGGCAGTTCGCGCTACCGGGCTGCTCGCCGGCGCCGCGAACCCCGTGCTCGACCGGTACTCGCGACTCGCCGCCCGGCTCCTCGGCGTACCGGTCGCCCTGGTGTCGCTGATCGACGACGAGGCGCAGCACTTCCCGGGGATGGCGGGGCTCGACGGCGAGCCCGCGGTGCGGCGGCGGCTCCCGGTGGCCTACTCGCTCTGCCGGCACGTAGCGGCGTCGGGGGCGCCGCTGATCGTGAACGACGCGCGCGAGCACCCGGTGCACCGGACGAATCTCGCGGTCACCGAGCTGTCGGCGGTCGCGTATGCCGGCGTCCCGCTCACCACCGCCGCCGGCGACACGCTCGGTGCCCTCTGCGCCATCGACGTCGCGCCGAGGGCGTGGGCGCCAGCCGAGATCGAGGGGCTGCGCGACCTCGCGCGCATGGCCGTCGCGGAGCTCGAAACGGCGGTGGCGTTCGACGGCACGACCCGCCCGAAGGCGGACGACGCGCACGCCGTGCTCCACCGCATCCGCTGCCGCGGCGACCGGCTGATGGCGTGGGTGGTCGGCTTCCACTCGCTCCTGGCGCTGGCGCTGGCGCCGGCGGCCGGCACGTGGCGCGAGGCGGCGGTCGCCGTCGCGGCCGCCGGCGGCGGGTTCGCGCTCCTCGCGTGGCGCCGCCCGGGGCGCCTGGTCACGCGCGCGTGGGCCGGGCTCGCGCTGCAGGCGTTCTGCGCCCTGCACATCTACCAGATGGGCGGGCTGGCGGAGATGCACTTCTTCTTCTTCACCGCCACGACGGCGATGATCGTCTACATGGATCCCCGGGCCATCTGGCCCGGGGTGCTGGCGATCATCGCGCAGCACTCGCTCTTCGCGTGGTGGCACAACGCGGGGGCGCACCCCGGCGGGCATCCCTTCTTCGAGCACCGGCACGTCTCGCTGCTCAAGATCGGCTTCCACTTCGGGATCGCCCTGCTGCAGACGGGGGTCGCGTCGTACTGCGGGGAGCTGCTGCGTCGGCGCGCCGTGCGGGACGCCGAGCAGCATCGGCTCCTGCACGCCGAGACGATGGCGCTCGAGGCGCACGTCGCGGCGCGCGACGAGGCGGCCGAGCGGCTGGCCGCCAGCGAGACGCGCTTCCGCACCGTCGTCGAGAGCGTCGATCAGGGGCTGCTCATCTCGGACGCCGACGAGCGGATCGTCTACGCCAACGCGCGCGCGGCGGAGATCGCCGGCCGCCCGGTCGCGGAGCTGGTGGGGGGGGTGGAGCGCGAGCTGCTCGCCGCCGCCGGCGAGCGCGAGGCGTTCGTCGCCGCGCGCGCCCGCCAGCTGGCGGGCGAGGGCGGGCGGTACGAGCTGCAGCTCGCGCGCGCGGACGGCTCGCGCGTCTGGGTCGAGGTCGGGGGCGTGCCGTTCCGCGACGCCGCCGGCGCGGTCGTCGGCACCATCGGCGTGCTCGCCGACATCTCGGCGCGCAAGGCGATGGAGGCCGAGCTCACCCGGCAGGCGTTCGAGGACGCGCTCACCGGGCTCGCCAACCGCGCGCGCTTCCAGGCCGCCGCCGAGCGCGCCCTGGCGGCCGCCGGCGGCGCGGCCGGCGGCACGGCGGGCGGCGCGGCGCGCCCGCGCGTCCCCGCGGTGCTGCTGGTCGACCTCGACGACTTCAAGACGGTGAACGACTCGCTGGGGCACGCCGCCGGCGACGAGCTGCTGGTGCTGGTGGCGCGGCGGCTGCTCGACGCCACCCGCGGCTCCGACATGGTGGCGCGCCTCGGCGGCGACGAATTCGCGATCCTGCTCGGCGGCGTACGCGCCGACGCCGAGGCGACGCGGGTCGCCGAGCGCGTGGTCGCGTCGCTCGCGGCGCCGTACGTGGTGGGCGGGCGCGAGCTCCGGCTGGGCGGGAGCGTCGGCATCGCGCTCGGGCACGCGGGGGAGGCGGCCAACGACCTGCTGCGCAACGCCGACCTCGCGCTCTACCGGGCCAAGGGGCGCGGGCGCGGGCGGTGGGAGCTATTCGCGCCCGAGCTGCACGCCGCGGCGGTCGAGCGGCTGGCGCTCGAGGCCGAGCTGCGGCGCGCGATCGACCGCGGGGAGCTGGCGCTGCACTACCAGCCCATCGTCCAACTGCGCGGCGGGCGGACGTGCGGCGTGGAGGCGCTGGTGCGCTGGCGCCACCCGGAGCGCGGGCTCGTCCCGCCGTCGAGCTTCATCCCGGTCGCCGAGGCGACGGGGCTGATCGCGCCGCTCGGCCGCTGGGTGCTGCGCGAGGCCTGCCGCGCCGCCGCGGGGTGGGCGACGCCGCATCCGGGGGCGCCCGGCGCCGCGCCGCCGTCGGTGGCCGTCAACGTGTCGGCGCGGCAGCTCGCGGGCGCGGACTTCGTCGCCGAGGTGGCGGCGGCGCTGCGCGACGCGCGGCTCTGCCCGGGGCGGCTGGTGCTCGAGGTGACCGAGAGCGTGCTGCTCGACGACCTGGACGCGGCGCTCGCGCGGCTGGAGGCGGTGCGCGCGCTCGGCGTGCGGCTGGCGCTCGACGACTTCGGCACCGGCTACTCGTCGTTGGCGTACCTGCAGCGGCTCCCGGTGGACCTGCTGAAGATCGACCGCACCTTCACCGCCGGCGTGACGGCGGACGGGAAGCGCGGCACGCTCGCCCGCACGATCCTCACGCTCGCCGGGACGCTGGGGCTGCGCACCGTGGCCGAGGGGGTGGAGACGCCGGAGCAGCACGCGGAGCTCGTGGCGCTGGGGTGCGACCTGGGGCAGGGGTACCTGTACGCGCGGCCGATGGACCGCGAGGCGCTGGCGGCGCTGCTGGCGGCGGAGGCGGAGGGCGCGCCGGCGCCCGCGGCGGTGGGCGAGGCGGCGTAGTCGGGGCGGGGTCGTTGTCCCGCCCGGCGACGCGGCGCAGATTGCGCCGGTGCCGCCTGCGGAGGGATTTATGCGCGCCGTGCTCCTAATGCTGGTCGTCGCCGCCGCGCCCGCCCGGGCGCAGGTCGACAGCGCGGCGGCGCCGTGGGCGTGCGGCGACCGCGACCTCGCCGGCGGCGCGCCCTTCGGCTGCCAGCTGCTGGCGCGCCCCACCGTCGCGCGCTTCCCCGCGGGGCCGCTGTTCTGGCACCTGGCGGCGTTCCCGTCGCGCGAGGCGGCGCAGGTCGCGTCGCGCTTCACCGACGTGGTGACCGACGCCGGCGGGGAGGTGTGGCTGCACCGCTTCGGCGCCGAAGGGGACGTGCCGGCCGGCGGCACGCGCGCCGCGCTCGTCGGGCCGCTGGCGCTACCGCGCGCCGCCGCGTTCCGGGTCGACCTGCTGTACGAGGTCATGCCGGCCGGCGCGCGCACCGCGGCGCACGCGCACCCCGGGCCCGAAGCGTGGTGGCTGCTGGAAGGGGAGCAGTGCGTCGAGGTCGCGCGCAGCCCCGACCCGGCGCGCACGCGCGAGGGCGAGGGCGCGGTGGGGCCGGCGGCCGGCGTGGCGCGGCGCGTCGTGAATCCCGGCGTCGTGACGCGCCGCGCCTTCGCCGTCGTGATCCGCGACCCCGCGCGCCCGCGCACCACGGCCGCGCGCTGGCGGGCGACGCACGCGCCGTGCGGGGAGCCGTGAGGCGGCCGCGTGCGGAGACGGTCGAAAACGGCTTGGCGCTGACGACGGGGGATCATGTGCCCGGAGATTGAACGCGAGACGTTCAATCTCCGGGGTTACACACGCCGAGTCGATGGCGACGCCAAGCCGCGCGGTGTGCTACCGCGCGCCGAACGCCTGCCGCAGCCGCTCCCCGGCGTAGGCCTGCGCGGCCTGCGCCTCGGGAACCACCGCCGCCATCCCGAAGAACTCGTGCGTCACCCCCTCGAAGTGGCGGCGCTCGACCGGCACGCCGGCCGCGCGCAGCGCCTGCTCCAGCAGCTGGGCGTCGTTGCGAAGCGGGTCGATCTCGGCGGTGACGAGGGTGACCGGCGGCAGCCCCTGCAGGTTCGCCCTGGTCAGCGAGATCCGCGGGTCCTGCAGGTCGGCCGGCGTGCGCGTGGCGTGCCGGGCGAACCACCCCATCCCGGCGCGGTCGAGCGGCTTCGCGTTCGCGTTCTCGAGGTACGACGGCGTCGTGGTGTCGGCCTGCGCGATCGGGTAGACCGAGAGCACGTGCGTCGGCCGCTGCAGCCGCGCGTCGCGGGCCGCGATCGCCGTCGCGACGGCGAGGTTCCCGCCCGCGCTCTCCCCGGCCAGCGCCACGCGGCGCGCATCGCCGCCGATCGACGCCGCGTTCTGCACCGCCCAGCGGTAGGCCGCCAGCGCGTCGTCGTGCTGCGCCGGGAACTTGTGCTCTGGGGCGAGCCGGTAGTCGACCGACACGACGATCGCGTTCGCCTGCTTGCTCAGCCCGCGCGCGCCGCCGTCGTAGACCTCCTTGCTCCCGATCACCCACCCGCCGCCGTGGAAGTACACGATGACGGGAAAGGGGCCGCTCCCCTCGGGCGTGTAGACGCGCGCCGGCAGCGGGCCGGCGGCGCCGGGGATCGTGCGGTCGGCGTGGCGCACGCCGGGGACGAGTGCCGTCGGCGTCGTGTCGCGCCCCTGCGTGAGCAGCACCATCTTCACCGCGTCGGCCACCGTCGGCTGGCGGCGCGCCTCCTCGGGGGTGAGCACGGCGAGCGGGCGCGGCTCCAGCCCCGCGTACGCGTCGAGCACCATCTGCATCTCGGGCCGGGCGCGCGCCAGCGAGCGGTCGTCGGCCAGCGCGGCGGGCGCGAGGGGCGTCGCGGCGGCCGGCGCGGCGGCCGCCGGCGCGGCGACGCGCGCGCTGTCGGCGGGCGCGGGCACGGTGACGCCGCGGCTCTCCTCCTTGCGCACCGGGATCTGCGCCCCGGCGGCGGGGGCCAGCAGCGCGGCCGCCGCCAGCGCCAGCGCCGCGAACCCGAGCGGCGTGCGATGTGATGTCGTCATCTCTCTCCTCCTCTGCGCGGCGCGCGGCTCAGCGCCCCTGGCGCCCGGGCGCCAGCGGCTGCGTGCGGAAAATCTTGAAGGGCCCGTCGACCGCGCGCTTGCCGGCGTTCAGGGTCGGGGAGCGGTGCAGCTGCGTCGTGACCACGTACAGCGAGCCGTCGGGGGCGAACTCGAAGTCGTCCACCCACTTCAGCTCGGGGCCGCGCGCCAGCTCGCGGTACTGCCGGTTGGTGCCGATCACGCCGTAGGCGTTGTTCGGCAGGTCGCCGAGGTAGATGTTCCCAGCCTCGTCGAGCACGATCCCGTCCGACGGCGGCTTGCTCGCGTAGCGCTCCACGCGCCCCGCCAGCTGCTCGGCGCCCATCGCGGCGCTCGCCAGGTCCTCGGCGCGCACGCGGTACATCGTCCGCCCGTGCAGCGGGCCGTAGTAGACCCACTCGTTGGCGTAGTCGATCCCGATCCCGTCGACGCCGATCTTGGGCTTCACGAGCGTGCCGTCGGGAAGCTTGCGCGTCGGCACCATCCCCTCGACCGCGAACTCGATCTGCTCGGGGACCACGCTCGCGTGCCCGGTGAGCAGGCGCCGCGCCTCGCCGGTCGCCATGTTCACGGCGATGATCGCCGCGTTCGGGCCGCCCGCCGGGTCGGAGACGTAGACGTGGTTGCGGCGGTAGTCGAACGCCAGGTCGTTGATGAACGAGTTGGTGTCGGTGACCGCCTTGAGGTCGATCGTGCGCACGTGGCGGTTCGCGCGGCTGTCCCAGAGCACGAGCTTGGGCGGCGCCTTCCCGGTGTTGCCGTTGTCGAGGATGTGCAACACCCCCGCGGTGTCCGAGCGCACGCCGAGCACGGAGACGAGCCCGGTCGGGAGCGCCCCCTCCCCCTCGGCGGGATAGCGCAGCAACTCCTGCGCGCCCTGCAGCTCGGCGAACACGCGCACGGGCGTGTAGTACTGGTGCAGGCTCACGATCTGCCGCCCGTCGGGCGTGATCGTGAGGTTCCCCGGTCCCTGGTCGATCGCGGCCGCGGTCGCCGGCGCCGCCGTGGACGTCGCGGACGACTCTGCCGCGACGCTCCCCGCCGACTCGCTCGCGACCGCGCCTGTCGATTCGCCCGCCGACCGCGCGGCGCCGCCGCACCCGATGGCCGTCAGCCCGCCGAGCACGGCGGCGACGGCTCTTGCTCGCATCCTCCTCATCATCCCCTCCCGCGGCCGCGTGTGACGCGCCGCACGGTTGCGTGTGATGCAGCGCGGAGAGCAATGGGCTTGCCATCCTGCGCACACGGACGCGGACGGCGCATCCGTTAGAATCCCGCATGGCCCTGATTGGTCTTCAATCCGTCACGCTCGCCTTCGGCGGCCCGCCGCTCCTCGACCACGCCGACCTGTGGATCGAGCGCGGCGAGCGCGTCTGCCTGCTCGGCCGCAACGGCGCCGGGAAGAGCACGCTGCTGCAACTGCTCGACGGGACGCTCGCGCCCGACGACGGCGAGGTCGTGCGGCAGACCGGGGTGACGGTCGCGCGGCTGGAGCAGGAGGTGCCGGCGGCGCTCGGCGGGACGACGTTCGACGTCGTGGCGGAGGGGCTGGGCGACACCGGGCGGCTGCTGGCGCGCTACCACCAGGCGGGGGCGCGGGTGGCGACGCATCCCTCGCGAAGTTCACCCTTGAGCGAAGCGAAGGGCTCGGGACAGGCGGGCGCCGACCACGACGCCGCGCTGCGCGAGTTGGCGCGGCTGCACGACGCGCTCGACGCCGCGGGCGCCTGGCAGGTGCAGACGCGGGTCGAGGAGGCGCTGCTCCACCTGGGGCTCGACGCCGACGCCGAGTTCGCGTCGCTCTCGGGCGGGCGCAAGCGGCAGGCGCTGCTCGCGCGCGCGCTGGTGCGGCAGCCCGACGTCCTCCTGCTCGACGAGCCCACCAACCACCTCGACGTCGACGCGATCGAGTGGATGGAGCGCTTCCTCGTCGAGCGCGGGACGACGCTGGTGTTCGTGACGCACGACCGCGCCTTCCTGCGCCGCGTCGCCACGCGCATCGTGGAGCTCGACCGCGGGCGGCTGGCCGAGTGGGGCGCCGACTACGACGCCTACCTGGAGCGCAAGGCGGCGTCGCTGGAGCAGGAGACCCGCGAGCGCGAGGAGTTCGACAAGCGGATCGCGCGCGAGACGGTGCGCCTGCGCTCCTCAATCACGGCGCGCCGCACGCTCAACGAGGGGCGCGCGCGCATGCTCGACGCCATGAAGCGCGAGCGCGCGGCGTGGCGCGAGCGCTCGGGCAGCGTGAAGCTGGAGGTGCAGGAGGGGGAGCGCTCGGGGCGGCTGGTGGTGGAGGCGCGCGGCCTCACCTTCGCGCACGGCGACCGCCCGATCGTGCGCGACCTGACGACGACCATCCTGCGCGGCGACCGGGTGGGGCTCGTCGGCCCCAACGGCTCGGGGAAGACGACGCTGCTCCGCCTCCTGCTCGGCCAGCTCGAGCCGCAGGCGGGAACGGTGCGCCTGGGGACGGGGATCGAGCTCGCCTACTTCGACCAGCTGCGCGAGCAGCTCGACCCCGACCGCACGGTGTTCGACAGCATCGCCGACGGGGGCGAGTGGGTGCGCGTCGGCGGCGAGCTGCGGCACGTGCACTCCTGGCTGCAGGACTTCCTCTTCACCCCCGAGCGGGCGCGCACGCCGGTGCGTGCACTGAGCGGCGGGGAGCGCAACCGGCTGCTGCTGGCGCGGCTGTTCACGCGCTCGTTCAACCTGCTGGTGCTCGACGAGCCGACGAACGACCTGGACGTCGAGACGCTGGAGCTGCTGGAGGAGGTGCTGCTCGACTTCCGGGGGACGCTGCTGCTGGTGAGCCACGACCGCGAGTTCCTCGACCACGTGGTCACGAGCACGCTGGCGTTCGAGGGGAAGGGGCGCGTGGTGGAGTACGCGGGCGGCTACACCGACTGGGTGCGGCAGCGCCCCGCGGCCGCCGAGACGCCGGCGCCCGCGCGCAAGGCGCCGCCCGCGCCGCCGCCCGCCGCGCCGAAGCCCGAGCGGAAGCGCAAGCTGTCGTTCAAGGAGACGCACGAGCTGGCGGCGCTCCCCGACCGCATCGACGCCGCGGAGCGGGAGCGCGACGCGCTGTACGCGCGGCTGGCCGACCCGGCGCTGCTGCGCGACGGCGCGGCGGCCGCCGAGGCCAAGGCGCGACTCGCGGCGCTGGAGGAGGCGCTGACGACGCTGACGGCGCGCTGGGAGGAGCTGGAGACGATCGCGGCCGGGTGAGGGATTGCGGGGCGGGGTGCGGCGCTGTCCTCTACCGGCATGCGCGCCCTCGCCCTGCTCGCCCTCCTCGCCGCCCCCGCGCTCGCGCAGGCACCCGCCGACCCCGGCGGCGGACTCCCGCTCCGCCTCGCCTCGCCGGACGGGCGCACCGAGGTGCGCGTGGGCGTCGACCGCGGGGTGCTGCGCTACGCGGTGGCGCGCGACGGGCGCGCCCTCGTCCTGCCATCCCGCCTCGGCTTCGCCTTCCGCGGCGCCGCGCCGCTCGACTCGGGGCTGCGGCTGGTCGACACGGCGCGCGCGGCGGTCGACACGACGTGGACGCAGCCGTGGGGGGAGGTGGCGCGGGTGCGCGACCACCACCGCGCGCTGCGCGTGCGGGTCGCCGAGTCGGGGGGCGCGCGGCGGACGTTCGCCGTCGAGTTCCGCGCCTTCGACGACGGCGTCGGCTTCCGCTACGAACTCCCCGCGCAGCCGAACCTGCGCGACTTCGCCATCCAGGACGAGCTGACCGAGTTCGCGCTCGCCGACGACGCGCGGGCGTGGTGGATCCCGGCGAACCGCCCCGTCCCCGACCGCTACGAGATGCTCTACGCGTCGTCGCCGGTGAGCATGCTCGACACCGTGCGCACGCCGCTGACGCTGGAGTTCCAGGGCGGCCCGGTGATGGTGCTGCACGAGGCCGACCTGTCCGACTACGCGGCGATGGACCTCGCCTACGTGGGGAGGGGCGTCACCGACCGCACGCTGCGCCCCGCGCTGGCGCCGTGGGCCGACGGGGTGAAGGTGCGCGGCCGCACGCCGTTCGCCACGCCGTGGCGCACGATCCAGCTCGCCGACCGCGCGGCCGACCTGGCGCCGTCGGTGCTCGGCCTCAACCTCAACCCGCCGAGCCGCATCGCCGACCCGGGGTGGATCCGGCCGATGAAGTACGACGGGATCTGGTGGGGGATGCACGTCGGGCTGTACACCTGGCCGGGCGGCCCGAAGCACGGCGCCACCACCGCGCGCGCGAAGGAGTACGTCGACTTCGCCGCCGCCAACGGGTTGGGCGGCACGCTGGTCGAGGGGTGGAACGTCGGCTGGGACGGCGACTGGATCGGGACGTACGGGCGCGCCTTCTCGTTCACGCGCCCGTACCCCGACTACGACCTGCGCGCGGTGGCCGCGTACGCGCGGGAGAAGGGCGTCGCGCTGATCGTGCACAACGAGACGGCGATGGGGATCGCCAGCTACGAGCGGCAGATGGAGGAGGCGTTCCGCCTCTACCGGTCGCTCGGCGTGACGGCGATCAAGACCGGCTACGTGAACGACCGCACGCGCGAGGGGCACGCGCACACCGGGCAGTACATGGTGCGCCACTTCCGGCGCGTGATCGAGGCCGCGGCGCGCCACGGCATCACCGTCAACGCGCACGAGCCGGTGATGGACACCGGGGAGCGGCGCACCTGGCCGAACATGCTGAGCCGCGAGGGGGCGCGCGGGCAGGAGTACAACGCGGGGGGCGGCGGCAACCCGCCCGAGCACGAGACGATCCTCTTCTTCACCCGCCTGCTCGCCGGCCCGCTCGACTACACGCCGGGGATCTTCGACCTGCTGATCGAGCGGCCGACGGGGACGCCGCGCGCGCCGCACGAGTCGCGCGTGCGCACGACGCTCGCCAAGCAGCTGGCGCTGTACGTGGTGCTCTGGTCGCCGGTGCAGATGGCGGCCGACCTGCCGGAGAACTACGCCGGCCGGCCCGCGTTCCAGTTCGTCCGCGACGTCGCCGTCGACTGGGACACGACGCGCGTGCTCGGCGGGCGCATCGGCGACTACGTCGCGGTGGCGCGCAAGACGCGCGGCCGCGACGAGTGGTTCCTCGGCGCGATCACCGACGAGGAGGGGCGCACGCTCGAGGTGCCGCTCGACTTCCTCCCGGCGGGGCGCCGCTGGGTGGCCGAGGTGTACGCCGACGCCCCCGACGCCCACTGGCTCACCAACCCGCGCGCGGTCGCGATCACCTCGCGCGCCGTCGACCCCTCCGCCCGCCTGCGCCTCGTCCTCGCCCCCGGCGGCGGGCAGGCGATCCGCTTCCGCCCCGCCGACTGACGCCCATGCGACTCCTCCCGCTCCTCGCCCTCCTCGTCGCCGCCTTGCCCGCCGCCGCGCAGCGCCCCCGCCGCGTCTTCGTCTCCGTCGACATGGAGGGGATCGGCGGGATCGGCACGCCGGCGATGACCGCCGCGACCGGCAAGGACTACGCGACCGGCCGCCGCCTCATGACCGACGAGGTCAACGCCGTCGTCGCCGCGGTGCTGCGCGCCGGGCCGGCGCAGGTGCTGGTCAACGACTCGCACGGCGACATGCAGAACCTGCTGCACGCGGAGCTCGACCCGCGCGTGCAGTACGTGCAGGGCTCCGTCAAGCCGCTGGGGATGGTCGAGGGGCTGGAGGCCGGCTACGACGCGGCGATCTTCGTCGGCTACCACGCGCGGGCGGGGACGGCGAACGGCTTCCTCGCGCACACCGGCACCGGCGCGGTGAAGGGGCTCTGGCTCAACGACGTCGAGGTCGGGGAGGGGGAGCTCAACGCGCTCTACGCGGGCTCGCTCGGCGTCCCGGTGGTGGCGGTGAGCGGGGACTCGGCGTTCGCGGCGCAGTTCGGGGCCAGCGCCGCGGCGCTGCGCGCGACCGCCCCCGCCGCCGTGGTCACCAAGGTGGCGGTGACGCCGCAGTCGGCGCGGCTGCTGCACCCGCAGGCGGTGCGCGACAGCCTCGCGGCCGCGGTGACGCGCGCGCTCGCCGCGCCCGGGCGCCCGTTCGCGTTCGGCGGCGCCGCGAACGCCCCGGTGCGCGTGCGGCTGCGGCTGGCGGACGTGACGACGCCGCAGATCCTCGAGGCGATCCCCGGCGTCCGCCGCGTCGACGGCTACACGGTCGCGTTCACCGCGCCGACGATGGCGGACGCGTACCGGTTGATCCGGCTCATGTACAAGTTCGTGGTGGTGTGAGGGTCGAAGAAGAGCAACTGCATCAGAGGGAATGAAGATCGGAGAAGGTCGGAAACAGCGGGGATGCGCCTGGGGCTCTGAGCTCATCCGCGCCCCTTCCGATCTTCTCCGATCTTCAATCCCCTCTGATGCCGTTGCCCTGCCGAGCCAGGCCCGGCCCGCATCTCACGTGCGCCGAGCCGCGCGCCGGCACGGCTCGGCTGTTCGCCGCGGCGCTGCTGGCGATGCTGCGCTGGTGGATGGAGCGCGCCGAGCGGCCGTCGCCGCGCGAGATGGACGCGCGCTTCCACGAGGTCGTGTGAGGCGGGGTGGCGCGCTGAGGCCTACAGCGCCGACCCGCCCCCCGGCAGTCGCCGCCGCAGGAAGTGCGTGCGCCGCTCCATCGGCAGGGCGCGCAGCCGCCGGATCAGCTCGACCAGCGCGCGGTCGCTCTCGCGCCGGAGCGCCGACCGGCGCGACGCCGGGCGGCGCTGGGCGGGGCGCTCAGCGGCTTTCGCGGAGGGTCGCGCGGAGGAGCGGGAGGACGGCACGGTCCTGGGGGCGGTCGGCGGCCTGCTTGCTCCGGATGATGTCCTCGAGCGACGCGACGCGCAGCGGGTGCCCGCCGAAGGTGGCCACGGTGGCGCGCGCGCGCAACGCCTCGAACGACCGCACGCCGTCCAGGCGCGCCATGAAGTCGAGCTGCAGGTCCCCGGCGTCGCGCATCACGCGGTACAAATCGGACGCCGGGTAGTAGGGGCGCAGCACGACCGCCTGGAGGGCGTCGGCGAGCGCGCGCAGCTTCTGCAGGTTGCGCGGCGTCTTGCGGAACATGAAGTCGAAGTCGAGCGTCGTCACCGGCGCGCCGTGCAGCGCCGCCGCGGCGTTGCCGATCAGCACCGCGTCCAGCCGCTGCGCCGCGAGCGCGCGCGTCACGAGGGCCAGCAGGGGCTCGGCGTTCATGGCCGTACGATAACCAGTCGCGCCCCGCTGGCGCGGGCGGCGTCCGGGCCGCAGTCTCCCGCCCATGCGTGCCCCCCTCCGCGCCGCGCTGGCGCTCCTCGCCTCCCTCGCGGCCCCCGCCGCCGCGCAGCCGCCCGACTACGGCGCCCGCTTCCGCGCCCTCGCCGCGCAGCGCGGTCTCGCCGACGCCGAGCGGCTGCGGCGCGTGCTCGCCCTCGACTGGGAGTACCGCAACGTCGAGCGCCCCGAGTTCGCGACCTCCACCGGCTACCCCGGGCAGAACGCCCGCTGGACCGACCGCTCCCCGGCCGCGTACCGGCGCCGCGCGCAACTGCTCCGCGACCGCGCCGCCGCGGTGCGCGCCGTGCGCCCCGCCGCGCTCCCCGAGCGCGACCAACTGACGCGCGCCGTGCTGCTGCGCGAGCTGGACGAGGCGATCGAGGGATTGCGCTTCCCCGACGACCTGATGCCGGTCACCCAGCGCGAGGGGCCGCAGTACCTCGCCGACACCTTCGACCGGATGCCGGCCGCCACGGCGCGCGACTACGCCGACATCCTCGCGCGCCTCGAGGCGCTGCCGACGGTGCTCGCGCAGACCACCGCGCTCCTCGACAGCGGGCTCGCGCTCGGCGTCACCCCGCCGCGCGTGACGCTGCGCGACGTGCCGGCGCAGGTGGCCGGGCTCGTCCCCGAGGAGGCGCTGCGCTCTCCGCTGCTCGCCCCGTTCACGCGCATCCCGACCACCGTCCCCGCCGCCGAGGCGGAGCGGCTGCGCGCGCGCGCGGTCGCGGCGTACGCCGTGCGCGTGCGGCCGGCCTACCTGCGCCTCCGCGACTACCTCGCGACCACGTACGTCCCGCGGGCGAAGGAGAGCCTCGCCGCCACCGACCTTCCCGACGGGGCCGCGTGGTACGCGTACAACGTGAAGGTGCAGACCACCACGTCGCGCACGCCCGACGAGATCCACCGGCTCGGGCTCGCCGAGGTGGCGCGCATCCGCGCGGCGATGGACAGCGTGATCCGCGCCGTCGGCTTCCGGGGCGACTTCGCGGCGTTCACGCAGATGCTGCGCACCGACCCGCGCTTCTTCCTCCCCGACTCGGCGGGCCTCGTGCGCGCGTACCGCGACGTGGCCAAGCGCATCGACCCCGAGCTGCCCAAGCTGTTCGGCGTGCTCCCGCGCCTGCCCTACGGCGTCGGCACCATCCCGTCGTACGCCGCGCCGTCGCAGACCACCGCGTACTACCAGCGCGGCTCCCCCGAGGCGCGGCGCGCCGGGATGTACGTGGTGAACACCTACCGCCCCGAGATGCGCCCGACGTGGGAGATGGAGGCGCTGACGATCCACGAAGCGGTCCCGGGGCACCACCTGCAGATCGCGCTGGCGCAGGAGCTCGACCTGCCGGCGTTCCGGCGCTACGGCGGCTACACGGCGTTCGTCGAGGGGTGGGCGCTCTACAGCGAGAGCCTCGGCCCCGCGCTCGGGCTCTACAAGGACCCGTACTCGAAGTTCGGGCAGCTCACCTACGAGATGTGGCGCGCCATCCGCCTCGTCCTCGACCCGGCGATCCACACGATGGGGTGGACGCGCGAGCAGGCGATCGCCTACTTCCGCGCCAACAGCGCCAAGACCGAGCAGGACATCGCGCAGGAGGTCGACCGCTACATCGCCTGGCCCGGGCAGGCGCTGGCGTACAAGAGCGGCGAGCTGGCGATCACGGCGCTGCGCCGCCACGCCGAGCGCGAGCTCGGCGACCGCTTCGACGTGCGGGCGTTCCACGACGCGCTGCTGGGACAGGGGGCGCTCCCGCTCGACGTGCTGGAGCCGCGGATGCGGGCGTGGGTGGCGGCGCAGAAAGGCGACCGGCAGGGCGCCCGGCCCGCGATCCCGTGAGCGGCGTGTCGAGAATCCGAGGCCGGCTCCGACTTCCTGTTGCAGGCGCCACCGCCGGCGCCCCCCACCCACACCGGAGACCCGACCCATGCGCTACATGCTGATGATGCACGCCCCCCGCGGCACCGGCGACTACCAGATCAACGACTGGTCGCCCGAGGACTTCCAGGCGCACATCGCCTTCATGCACGACCTCAACCGCGACCTGACCGCCGCCGGCGAATGGGTCGACGGGCAGGGGCTCACCCCGCCGGGCGAGGCGCGGCTGGTGCGTGCGGGCGGGGACGGCGCCCCGATCACCGACGGGCCGTTCGCCGAGTCGAAGGAGTTCCTGGCCGGCTACTGGATCGTCGAGGTCGACGCGCCCGAGCGCGCGTTCGCGATCGCGGCCCGCGCGTCGGCCGCGCCCGGCCCCGGCGGGCGCCCGCTCAACATGCCGATCGAGGTGCGCCAGGTCATGAGCGCGCCGCCGACCGACGCGTGACCGCGGCGTCCCCCGACGCGCACGCCCTGCACCTGCTGCGCGAGCTGGCGCCGCAGGTGCTCGGCGTCCTCGCGCGGCGGTGCGGCGACTTCGCCGACGCCGAGGACGCGGTGCAGGAGGCGCTGATCGCCGCCGCCGCGCAGTGGCCCGCCGCCGGCGTGCCGACCAACCCGCGCGGCTGGCTGTACCAGGTCGCGCTCCGCCGCCTGCGCGACCACCTGCGCAGCGAGGTGGCCCGCCGCCGGCGCGAGGACCAGGTGGCGCTCGACGCCGATGCCGACGCCCCCTTCGCCCCGCCCCCGGACGCGACGCTCGGCGTGCAGGAGGACGACACGCTCGTGCTCCTCTTCATGTGCTGCCACCCGTCGCTCACCCCGCCGTCGGCGATCGCGCTGACGCTGCGCGCGGTCGGCGGGCTCACGACGGCGGAGATCGCGCGCGCCTTCCTCGTCCCCGAGGCGACGATGGCGCAGCGCATCAGCCGCGCGAAGTCGACCATCCGCGCCTCGGGCGTCCCCTTCGCGCTCCCCACCGACGCCGAGCGCGCGGCGCGGCTCGGGGCGGTGCTGCACGTGCTCTACCTGATCTTCAGCGAGGGGTACGCGAGCAGCGGCGGCGACGCCGTGCACCGCGCCGACCTGGCCGACGAGGCGATCCGGCTGACGCGCGCCGCGCACGCCCTGCTGCCGCGCGATCCCGAAGTCGGCGGGCTGCTCGCGCTCATGCTCCTCACCGACGCCCGCCGCGACGCCCGCGCCGGCCCGCACGGCGAGCTGATTCCCCTCGACGAGCAGGACCGCGCGCGCTGGGATGCGGCGAAGATCGAAGAAGGAACGGCGCTCGTCGCGGCGGCGATGGTGCGCGGCGCGGTGGGGCCGTACCAGGTGCAGGCTGCCATCGCCGCGCTGCACGACGAGGCGGCGCGCGCCGAGGACACCGACTGGGCGCAGATCCTGGCGCTGTACACGGTGCTCGAGCGCATGACGCCGAACCCGGTGGTGACCCTCAACCGCGCCGTGGCCCTGGCGATGGTGCGCGGCCCCGACGCCGCGCTGGCGCTGCTGGACACGCTCGACGCCGACGCGCGGCTGCGCGGGCACCACCGGCTGGACGCGGTGCGCGCGCACCTGCTGCGGATGCGCGGCGACCACGCGCAGGCGGCCGCACACTTCCGCGCCGCCGCCGCGCGCACCGCCAGCGCGGCCGAGCGCGACTACCTGCTCGCGAAAGCGGCGGCGCTCACGGCCGCGGGCGCCCCACCGCCCGCCACCACGGCGTGACCTCGGGCGGCGCGTCCGGCTCCACCGACTCGCCGGGGCGGGGGAGCACGACCGGCACCCCGGCCGCCCGCGCCGCCGCCAGCACGCGCTCCGCCGGCTCGTCCCAGGCGTGGAAGGCGAGGTTGAACGTCCCCCAGTGGATCGGCAGCAGCAGCGCCCCGCGCAGCGCTTGGTGCGCCGCCACTGCCTGCTCGGGGTCGAGGTGGATGTCGGGCCACGTCGGCCCGTAGGCGCCCACCTTCACCATCGTCAGGTCGAACGGCCCGTAGCGCGCGCCGACGTCGCCGAACCCCTCCCACGGCCCCGTGTCCCCGCTGTGGAAGACGCGCCGCGACGGGCCGTCGATCACCCAGCTCGCCCAGAGCGTGCGGTCCCCGTCGCGCACCGAGCGTCCCGAGAAGTGGCGCGCCGGCGTGGCGGTGAGGGTGAGCGCGCCGACGTCCGCGCTCTCCTCCCAGTCCAGCTCCGTCACCCGCGCCGGCGCCACTCCCCACCGCTCCAAGTGCGCGCCCACGCCGAGCGGCGCCACGAAGCGCGCGCGCCGCTGCGTCGTCGAGCGGGCGAGCCACTGCACCGCCGCCATGTCGAGGTGGTCGTAGTGGTCGTGCGTGACCAGCACCGCGTCCAGCGGCGGCAGCCCGCTCAACGCCACCGGGGGCGGGTGGAAGCGCCGCGGCCCCACCCGCTGCGAGGGCGACGCCCGCTCGGCCCACACCGGGTCGACCAGCACGCGGTGCCCGTCCATCTCCACCAGCACCGTCGAGTGCCCCAGCCAGGTGGCCCGCAGCCCCGAGGCGGGGAGCACGGCCAGCGTCTCCCGGACGCGCGTGGCGACCGGGAGGGGGCCCGGCGGGACGCGCTGCTCCGGTCCCCCGAGCTGACGGCGCACCGTCTCGGTCATCGTCCCGGGGAGCGTCTTGCGCGTCGGGACCGGGTTCCGGAAGGCGCCGTCCTGGAAGTGCGGCGACCGCCGGATCCGCTCCAGCCGCGCGCCATCCGGGGGGGCGCCGAGCACTCGCAGCCAGTCGGACAGGGGCATGACCGGAGAGTACGGCGCGGCGCGGCGCCCGTCCAACCCGGGGCCCGTCCCATTCGGGTATCCGGGGCCGCGCGCCGGCGACAACCTTCCGGCCGGTCTGTGGGTCCAAGACTGCGCCGCCCTGCCCGCCGCCCACCCCCTCGCGCCCACCGCCGTGAGTTCCCGCCGTCCGTCGCCCGCCCCGCTGGTCGCCGTGGCGACCGCCGCGGCCCTCGCCGCCGCCCCCGCCGCCCTGCGCGCCCAGCAGGTGGACGTGATCCGCGGCCGCATCACGGGCCCCGACAGCGCCGCCGTGCAGGGTGCCGTCGTCCAGGCCACCTCGATCTCCGGCAACGTCACCCGCTCGGCGCGCACCGACCGGCAGGGGCGCTTCACCATCACCTTCCCCAACGGGGACGGCGACTACATGGTGACGATCGCCGCCGTCGGCTTCGCGCAGCGCCGCTTCGAGGTCAAGCGCACCGCCGACCAGGAGATCCTCGTCGCCGACGCGCGGCTGCAATCGGTGAGCACCGTGCTCGACGCCGTCCGCATCCAGGCGCCGCGCGACCGCGTCTCGCGCAACGACCAGCTGCAGCCCGACATCGGCGGGAGCGAGCGCGCGATCGCCAACGCCGCCGCCACCGTCCCCGCCGACCAGCTGGGCGACCTGGCCGCGATGGCCGCCTCGCTCCCCGGCGTGCAGCTCGTCCCCGGGCAGGACGGCGGCGCCAACGGCTTCTCGGTGCTCGGACTCGGCGCCGACCAGAACAACACCACGCTCAACGGGATGAACTTCGGCGGCGGCAACCTGCCGCGCGACGCCGCCGTGAGCTCGTCGCTCGCCACCTCGCCGTACGACGTCTCGCGCGGCGGCTTCTCGGGCGCGCAGTTCAACCTCCGCACGCGCGGCGGCACGAACTTCGTCACCCGCGGCGCGAGCCTCAACGTCGACGCGCCGCAGCTGCAGTGGACCGACCGCGCCGCGCGCGCCCTCGGGCAGCAGTACACCAACCTCTCGCTCGGCGGGCTGGTCTCGGGGCCGATCAAGCCCGACCAGGCGTTCTACTCCGTCTCCTACCAGCTCGGGCGGAGGGCCAACGACTTCCAGAACCTGCTCAACACCGGCGCGCTCGGATTGCAGAGCGCCGGCGTGGCCGCCGACTCGGCGGCGCGGCTCGTGTCGCTCCTCCGCCAGGCGAACGTCCCCACCACCGTCGGCGGGCTCCCGGGCGACCGGCTGGCGGACAACGGCACCGTGTTCGGCTCGGTCGACCTCGCGCCCCCGTCGTCGACGCGCGGGCAGTCGATGACGCTCACCTTCAACGGCGGGTGGAACCGGCAGCGCCCCATGGGCGGCGCCGTCACCGACGTCCCGGCCTTCACCGGCGAGCGCTCGGCGTGGAACGGCGGCCTGCAGGCGCGCCACAGCACCTACGCCACCGTCTTCGGCGTCGGCGTGCTCACCGAGACGACGCTGATGGGGAGCGCGCAGCGCAACGCGATGTCCCCCTTCCTCGACCTGCCGTCGGCGCGCGTGCGCGTCAACTCGCAGTTCGCCGACGGCACCACCGGGGTGCAGACGCTCGGCTTCGGCGGCAGCACGATGCTCGACGCCGTGCAGGAGTCGAACACCGTCGGCTACATGAACCAGCTCTCCTGGTTCAGCGCCGACAACAGGCACCGCCTCAAGCTCACCAGCGAGCTGCGGCGCGACGGCTTCGCCCGCGACGAGCGCGCCAACTACCTCGGCTCGTTCAGCTACAACTCGCTGGCCGACCTGCAGGCGGGGCGCCCGGTGTCGTATACCCGCCTGCTGACGCCGCGCGCCAGCAGCGGCAGCCAGGTGGTGGGCGCCCTCTCGCTCGGCGACGCCTTCCGGGTCAACAGCGACGTGCAGCTGCAGTACGGCGTGCGCCTCGACGCCAGCCGCTTCCTCGCCGACCCGGCGGCCAACGCCGACGTCGAGCGCCTGTTCGGCGTCCGCAACGACCGCACGCCGAGCCGCGTCTACGCGAGCCCGCGCCTCGGCTTCTCCTGGCAGTACGGGCAGGGGGCGCAGATCCCGGGGTTCGAGGGGGCGGTGCGCGGCCCGCGCGCCGTGGTGCGCGGCGGCGTCGGCGTCTTCCAGGGGCTCCCGCAGGCGCAGCAGCTCGGCGGGATGCTCGAGAACACCGGGCTCGCGTCGGCGGTGCAGCAGCTCGCCTGCGTCGGTGCCGCGACGCCGGCCCCCGACTGGTCGGCGTGGATGGCGAACGGCGCCGCCGTGCCCACCGCCTGCGCCGACGGGACGGCGGGGGGGGGCGCGTTCTCGAACTCGGCGCCCAACGTCTCGCTGTTCGCGCGCGACTGGCAGGCGCCGCGCTCGGTGCGCTCCAACCTGCAGTGGAGCGGCCCGGCGCTCGACAACCGCTTCACCGTCACCGCCGACGCGACGTACTCGCTGAACCTCAACCAGTCGGGCACCGTCGACCTGAACTTCGCCGCCGCGCCGCAGTTCGCGCTGGTCGACGAGGGGGGGCGCCCGGTGTACGCGCCCGCGGCGCGCATCGTCCCCGCCACCGGCGCCGTCGCCCCCAACGCCGCCCGCGTCTCGCCGGCCTACACGCGCGTCGCCGAGCTGCGCTCCGACCTGCGCTCGGAGAGCCGGCAGCTGCAGCTGCGCGTCGCGCCGAGCACCTTCAGCGCGAAGTTCAACTGGAGCGCGGCCTACACGTACGCCAACGTGCGCGACCAGGTGCGCGGCTTCCAGAGCACGGCCGGCGACCCGCTCGACGTCGAGTGGGCGCGCGGCTCGTTCGACTCGCGCCACCAGCTCCAGTACACGCTCGGCTACAACTTCTGGGACGCGGTGCGGGTGAACTGGTTCGGGACGTTCCGCTCGGGGCTCCCCTTCACGCCCACCGTCGGCGGCGACGTGAACGGCGACGGCTACCAGAACGACCGCGCCTTCGTGTTCGACCCGACGAGCGCCACCGACCCCGCGCTCGCCGCGTCGATGCAGCAGCTGCTCGCGAGCGGGCCCGAGGCGGCGCGCGACTGTCTGCGCGGGCAGCTCGGCGCGCTGGCCGGCCGCAACTCCTGCCAGGGCCCGTGGACCTCGTCGGCGATCCTGTCGCTGACCTTCAACCCGGTGAAGTTCCGCATGCCGCAGCGCGCGACGATCTCGCTGCAGGTCAGCAACCCGCTCGGCGCGGCCGACATGCTGGTCAACGGCGAGGGGAATCTGAAGGGGTGGGGGCAGCAGGCGTTCCCGGACCAGGCGCTCCTCTACGTGCGCGGCTTCGACCCGCAGGCGCGGCGCTACCGCTACGAGGTCAACCAGCGCTTCGGCGAGACGAGCCCGCAGCGCAGCGCCTTCCGCGCGCCGGTGACGGTGACGGCCATGATGCGCTTCGACGTCGGCCCGACGCGCGAGCGCCAGCTGCTGACGCAGCAGCTCGACCGCGGGCGCCGCACGAACGGGCAGCGGGCCCCCGAGCAGCTGCTGCGCGCGATGTACGCCGGCGGCGGGGTCCCGAACCCGATGACGACGATCCTCCGCCAGCAGGACTCGCTCAAGCTCGCCGGCCCGCAGGCCGACAGCATCGCCACCCTCAACCGCTGGTACACGATCCGCAGCGACTCGATCTGGGCGCCGGTCACGAAGTACCTCGGCGCGCTCCCCGACCGCTACGACCACGACGACGCCTACGACCGCTGGCTGCGCGCCCGCCAGGCCTCGATCGACCTGCTGGCGCGCCTCGCCCCGCACGTGCGCGGCCTGCTGACGGCTGAGCAGTACCGGAAGCTCCCCGCGTTCGTCTCCGGCTACCTGGAGCCGCGCTACCTCGCCTCGATCCGCTCGGGCACCGCCAGCTTCACCGGCGGCGGGATGATGATGGGCGGCGGTGGCGGGCCGGTCATGATGGGCCCCGGCGGCGGGGGCGGTGGGGTCGAGCGCGTCATCGTCCGGCAGTGATCACCTGGTAGTGCGTGCGAGGTGGGGCGTGCGAACAACCGCGTGCGAGACACTACGAGCGAGATGAACCGTGCTGTCGCCTCACCTCGCTCGCAGTATCTCGCTCGCAGCATCTCGCTCGCAGCATCTCGCTCGCAGGTCCTCGCACGCCCCACCCCGCACGCCGTCACTCGCACGCTTCATCCCACCACCATGCGTCGCCTCTCACTCCTCGCCCTGGCGCTCGCCCCCGCGGCCGCCCACGCGCAGACCCGCCCCCCGATCCGCCCCCTCGGCCCCGTCGTCGCGAAGTCGTCGGCGCCGATCGGACTCGTGACCTCGGTGCGCGCCCTCCCCGGCGGGCGCGTGCTGCTCAACGACGCGCTGCAGCGCCGCGTCGTGCTGCTCGACTCCGCGCTGGGGACGGCGACCGTCATCGCCGACACCACCGCGGCCACCGGGAACGCCTACGGCGGGCGCATCGGCGGGCTGATCCCGTACCGCGGCGACTCGACGCTGTTCGTCGACGCGGCGTCGCTGTCGATGCTCGTCATCGACCCCGACGGGAAGGTCGGGCGCACGATGTCGGTGCCGCGCGCGCAGGACGCCAACGCGCTCGTCAGCGCGGCGTTCGGCACGCCGGGGTTCGACGCCCGGGGGCGCCTCGTCTACCGCGCGATGCCCCCGCTCCGCTTCGGCGCGCCGCCGGGCGCCGCGGCGGGCGGCGGCGCGCCGCGCCTGACGCCCCCCGAGATGCCCGACTCGGCGCCGCTGGTGCGCGTCGACCTCGCCTCGCGCGCCGTCGACACGCTCGGCTTCGTGAAGACGCCGAAGATGCGCATGCAGGTCACCGAGAGCAGCGACGGGCGCATGAGCATGCAGTCGGTCATGAACCCGCTCCCGGTGGTCGACGACTGGGCGGTGCTGAGCGACGGCTCCGTGGCGATCGTGCGCGGCCGCGACTACCGCCTCGACGTCGTCGGCGCCGACGACAAGCTGCAGTCCCTCCCCAAGGTCTCGTTCGACTGGCAGCGTCTGACCGACGAGCAGAAGGTCGCGTTCATCGACTCGGTCAAGGCGATGCGCGCCCGCATGGGCGCCGTCGGCGGGATGGACATGGCGGGGATGGGCCCGCGCATCGTGATGCAGTTCGGCGACGGCCCCGCCGGCGGCCCGCCGCCGCGCGGCGAGCGGCGCGAGGGGGGGGAGCGGCGCGCGGTCGAGGGGGCCACGCAGATGCTCACCCCCCCGGGCGGCCCGAACGCCCCCGCCGCCGCCGGCGCCGCCGGCCCACCGCCGCTGCAGTTCGTCGACCCGAGCGAGCTCCCCGACTACCGCCCCGCCTTCCTCGCCAACGCGTCGCGCGCCGACGCGCAGGGGAACGTCTGGGTGCGCACGACCGCCGCACCCACGCAGGCGGGCGCGTTCGTCTACGACGTCCTCAACGCGAAGGGCGAGCTGGTCGACCGCGTGCAGACCCCGCCGGGGCGCCAGATCATGGCGTTCGGGCCCGACGGCGCCGTCTACCTCGTGGCGCGCGACGGGGTCGGGCCGACGGCGACGGTGACGCTGGAGCGGGCGCGCGTTCGATAGTTTGAACCCTTCGATAGTTTGAACCCCAAGAGCGGGAGTCGCGAAAGCGGGAGTCGACACGGCGGGAGTCGTTACTACGTGGCTGACAGCTCGAGGCCACGCCGTAACGACTCCCGCCGTATCGACTCCCGCCGTATCGACTCCCGCCGTATCGACTCCCGCTCTCCGCCGTTCCGAGCTGGCACGCCGCCGGCACTGCGCCGCCGTGTGCTCCGCCTCTCGACCGCGACGACGCACGACCCGCTCTCCTCCCCGCACGGGCGCCGGCTGCCGCTGGCGCTCGCCGCGGCGTACGCGGTCGTGTGGGGGGCGGCGGCCGTCGCCCCGGGCTCGCGCGGCACCTGGTGGCTGGAGAACCTGCTCCCGCTCTCGCTGCTCGCGCTGCTCGCCGGGACGTACCGGCGGCGGGCGCTCTCCGACGTGTCGTACCTCTGCCTCGCCGCCTTCCTCGTGCTGCACGCGGCCGGGGCGCACTACGGCTACGCCGCCGTGCCCGCGGGCGAGTGGCTGCAGGCGCGGCTGCGCGCGGTCGGGTGGGGGACGCGCAACCCGTACGACCGCGTCGTGCACCTCGCCTTCGGCCTCCTGCTCGCCTACCCGCTGCGCGAGCTGCTGCGCCCCCAGCTCCGCCGCCCGGCGCTCGCGGCGCCGCTCGCCGTGGCGGCCGTGGTCGCGCTCGGCGGCGCGTACGAGGTGCTCGAGTGGGCGGCGGCGCGCCTCCTCGCCCCCGACACCGCGACCAGCTTCGTCGGCGCGCAGGGCGACCCGTGGGACGCCCAGCAGGACGTGGCGCTGGCCTGGGGGGGCGCCGTGCTCACCGTCGCCGCGACCGCCGTCGCGCACCGCCGGCGCGCCCGGCGCCGCGCCGCCACGCGGCCGCTATCCTGTTCCGCATGCCCGACCTCCCCCCTCCCGTCCTGACCTTCGACGCCAACGCCGTCCCGGCGCTGCTCGCCCACCGCTACCCGCTGCTGCTCGTCGACCGCATCGACGTGCTGGCGCGCGGGCAGCGCGTCGTCGGCCACCGGCGCGTCACCGGCGGCGAGTGGGCCACCGGCGGCGCCGCCGGCCACCACGCCACCGGGTGGGAGCCCGGCCTCCCCGGGCTGCTCGCCGTCGAGGCGCTGGCCCAGACGAGCGCCGCGCTCCTGGTCGACCTGGTCGACGCGCGCGAGGGGGTGGTCGGCTACTTCGCGGGGCTGGAGCGCGTGCGCCTGCGCGGCCGCGCGCGCGCCGGCGAGACGCTGGCGCTCGAGGTCACGCTACGCGCGTTCCGCCGCGGCGTCGCCCGCCTGCGCGGCGAGGCGCGCGTGACCGACGACGGTCGCGTGGTCGCGCGCGCCGACTTCACCACCGTGGTGCGCGCGCGCGGCTGACCGCCCGCCGCCCCGCCCTCACCGCCGCCCGAGGTCGCGCTCCGCCTCCTGCTCGGCGTCCTCCGGCTGGGCGTCGTCCTGGCAGGCGCAGTCGCCCGGCTGCGGGATCTCGCGCGGGGCCAGCGAGGGGAGCAGCCACTCGCGCGCCTCGTCGGTCAGGTCGTCCACCGCGATGCGCATCGGTTTCATGGCGACGAACCGCAAGACGACCGTGTTGCCCTTCAGGATGGCGGCCAGCACCTCGTCGCGGTGCAGGCGGAGACGGGGAGTCACGGTCACGAGCACGGGTAGACCCTCGGGTGAAACGTCCAACGGGTGACGGCGCGGGGGCGTCCGACCCCCTCCGCAACATACCGAAAAAAAGCCGAAGCGACAGCGGCGCCCGGAGACACGGTCCCCCGCGCGCTGGCCCTCCCATCCTACCCTGATGGGTGGGGGGCGGTCCGGCTCAGCAGGAGGCGCGGCCACACTTTTTTGCGCCCGGGTTCGCTACGACCAGGGGCGCTGCGGCGGCGCGGGTGGGACAGCCGAAAACGGACGCCTTCGCCCCCGGGCGGACGTGGTCGGAGGGGCGCGGCCGGTGTATCCTGCGTGGCCGACCCGCGCCCGATGCGCGGCGCAATCGTCGTTCCTGACCGCCGTCCCGATGCCGCCCGATCCGCAGCCCGCCGTCGACTCCGCCGAAATCCCCAGCTGCCCCAAGTGCGAGGGCGCGATGTGGGACAACCGCGAGTCCAAGCGCAACCCGCGCGCGCCCGACTTCAAGTGCAAGGACGCCTCGTGTGGCGGGGTCGTCTGGCCGCCGCGCGACCCCAACGCCCCCGCGCCCGAACCCCGCGCCGCCGCCGGCACCGACGACGACCCGGCCTGCCCGGTGTGCGGCGGGCGCATGTGGGACGACCGCACGAGCAAGCGGAACCCGCGGGCGCCCGACTTCAAGTGCCGCAACAAGCCCAAGGTTCAGGGCGGCCCCGGCTGCCCCGGCGTGATCTGGCCTCCACGTGAGGGGGAGGCGCCGCGTCGCCCGGCGGCCGCTCCCGCCGCCGCCCCGGCCCGGGGTCCCGCTCCCCGCGGCAGCGGCGCCGCTCGCCCCGGTGCTCCGTCGGCCCCGCCGCCGGCGGCCTCCTGGCGCCCCATCGACGACGCCGAGTTGCCGCCCGACGAGGACGACGAGCTGCCGTTCTGAGCAGCTGCTTCTGCTGCCGACGCGACGACGGCCCCGCCAGCGTGGCGGGGCCGTCGTCGCGTCCGTCCGTCCGCGTTGCGCCACCCCGCACGCCGCGCCATCCTCCGACCATGCGCACCGCTTTCGCCCTCGCCTTCCTCGCCGCGCTCCCTGCCGCGGCGCCCGCGCAGCCGGCCGCGTCGTCCCGCTGGCAGGAGATCGGCAAGACCGTCGTCGGCAACCCGGTGTTCGTCGACCGGCGGAGCGTCGCGACCAGGGCCGGCGTCACCGCCGCCACGCTGCGCGTCACTTTCGTGAAGCCCGTGCGCTCGCCCAAGGGGGAGGTCACGAGCTCGCGCACCGACGTGCTGGTGAACTGCGCGACGCGCCAGATCGCCGTGAAGGAGAACTGGTACTACCACGACGAGAAGGCGAACCGCGTCTACGACCACAAGGTCGTCGGGCAGCCGGGGTACTCGAAGGCGTTCGAGGGGTCGATGCAGGCGGTGGCGGTCGGGCACCTGTGTCGCTGACGGCATCAACCTCAACGGCGGGAGTCGAGCTTGAACCCCGACGGCGGGAGTCGCGCTTGAACCCCAACGGCGGGAGTCGCTAAAGCGGGAGTCGACACGGCGGGAGTCGTTACTGCGTGGCTTTCAGCTTGGGGCCACGCAGTAACGACTCCCGCCGTGTCGACTCCCGTCGTAACGACTCCCGCTCTTGAGGTTCAAGCTAAAGGGTGCGCCGCCGCCTCTTCGACGTATACCAGCTCAGGAGCAGGAAAAGCGCGACCGCCAAGCCCGCCGAGGTCACCCAGAGGCTCATCCCGATCCCGGGCCCGGCGACGAGGAAGCGCGCGGCCCAGGCCGCGATGATCACGATCGCCAACACCAGCTGCCAGTTGTCCCGCATGCGGCCCTCTCTTGCGGCTGAAGAACCCCGGCGCCGCTCCCCGCGAGCCGGCCGTCGAGGTGGGCCCCCGAGTCAAAGAGCGTTCCAGTCCTCGCTCCCAGTCCGCTGTATCCGCATGCCCCTTCGCGTCCTCGCCCCCATCGTCGCCCTGCTCACCGGCGCCTTCGCCCTCTACCAGCTCTGGGTGGCCGGCGTCGCGCTGCGCCTGGAGCGGTGGGGGTTCGCGGTGTTCTACCTCGTGTTCGGGCTGGCGGGGCTGGCGGTCACGACCGCGCTCTGGCGGCTGCGGCGGGGGCTGCCAGGGCGTCCGCCGGAGCCGTAACCGACCGGCCGAGTCGGGCGGCCATCGCGTCGGCCAGGGCGCGGGCGATCGGGCCCGGGGCGCCGTCGCCGACCCGGCGGCCGTCCACCTGCACCACCGGCATCACGTCCGACGTCGTGCTCGCCACCATCACCTCCGCCGCGCCGGCCAGCGCGTCGGCCGGGACCGCCTCCTCGCGCACCGGGATCCCGAGCGCGTGCGCCAGCTCCAGCACCACCGCGCGCGTCACGCCCGGCAGGATGCGCGGGGTGAGCGGGTGCGTGCGCAGCGTGCCGTCGAGCACCGCGAGCACGCTCGTCTGCGCCCCCTCGGTCACCACGCCGTCGCGCACGAACACCGCCTCGAACGCCCCCGCCTCGGCCGCCGCCTGCTTGGCCAGCACGTTCGGGAGGAGGTTCACCGTCTTCAGCTCGCAGCGCGCCCAGCGCGTGTCGGGGACGGTGATCACCGCGGCGCCGCGCTCGCGCAGCGCGTCGGGGGGGAGGAGCGGGCTCGCACTCGCGAACACCGTCGGCGGCGTGCCGGCCGGCGGGAACTGGTGCGTGCGCGGGGCGGCGCCGCGCGTCACCTGGAAGTAGACCGTCGCCTCCCCCGCGGTCAGCGCGTTCGCGGTGAGGAGCCGCGTCCAGAGTTCGGGGAGCGCCGCGATCTCCGCCTCGGGCAGGGGGAGCGCGAGCGCGGCCACGCCGGCGCGCAGCCGGTCGAGGTGGCGCTCGGCCTCGATCAGGCGCCCGCGCACCGCGCGCGTCACCTCGTACAGGCCGTCGCCGAACAGGAAGCCGCGGTCGTCGACCGGGAGGCGCGCCTCCGCCTTGGGGAGGAAGTGACCGTCGAGGTAGACCAGCATCGGGCGTCGGGAAGCGGGAGGGCGCGTCGGGGACGATCGTTCGCGGGCGGTGTTCGCGGGACGTTGAAGCCGCATCGCGCCGAGGGCAACGGCCTTGCCGCGGCCGCGGTGCCCGGCCAACGTGCGCCCGGTGCCGGGCGTAGTCCGGCACGTCCCCGCCACCCCGACCCCGCGAGGCCCGCCCGTGCCCTCCACCCGGCGCGACTTCCTCAAGACCGGCACCGTCCTCGGCGGCGCGCTCGGCGCCGGCCTCGGCGCCACCCTCGTTCCGGGCGCGCTCGGCGCCGCGTCGCCGGACCCCGCCCCCGCGCGCCCCGCGGGGCGGGCGCCGAAGCCGCTGCGCATGCTGATCCTCGGCGGCACCGGCTTCATCGGGCCGCACCAGGTGCGGTACGCGCAGGAGCGCGGGCACACGGTGACGCTGTTCAACCGCGGGCGCACCAACCCCGGGCTCTTCCCGAACGTCGAGAAGCTGCAGGGCGACCGCGCCGCCGGCGACTACAAGAGCCTCGCCGGGCGCGAGTTCGACGTCGTGATCGACAACCCGACCATGTACCCGCGCTGGGTGCGCGAGGCCGGGGCGGCGCTCAAGGGGCGCGCGAAGCAGTTCGTCTTCGTGTCGACCATCTCCGTCTACGCGGCCAACGACACGCCGTGGGCCGACGAGACGGCGGCCGTCGGCACCACCGACACGCCCAACGACGAGGACCCGCAGAAGCGCGGGCAGCTCTACGGGCCGCTCAAGGCGCTGTCGGAGCAGGAGGCGGAGCGCGCGTTCCCGGGGAGGGCGACGATCATCCGCCCCGGCCTGATCGTCGGCCCGGGCGACCTCTCCGACCGCTTCACCTACTGGCCGGTGCGCGTGCGCAAGGGCGGCGAGATCCTCGCCCCCGGGGCGCCGCTCGACGTCGTGCAGGTGATCGACGCGCGCGACCTCTCCGAGTTCATCGTCCGCTGCGCGGAGGAGCAGGTGGTCGGCACGTACAACGTCACCGGCCCGCGCTCCCCGCTCACGATGGGCGAGATGCTGGGCGCGATGCGCGCGCAGGTCCCCAACAGCGACGCCCAGTTCGTGTGGGGGGACGCCGACTTCCTGCAGGAGCAGAAGGTGCGCGGCTGGAGCGACATGCCGGTGTGGATCCCGCCGCGCGGCCCGACGGCCGGCTTCACGCGCCGCAGCATCAAGAAGGCGCTCGACAAGGGGCTGACCTTCCGCCCGTTGGCCGAGACGGTGCGCGACACGCTGGCGTACTACGACCAGCAGACGGAGGAGCGGAAGGCGCAGCTCCGCGCCGGCATCGCCGCGGCGCGCGAGCAGGAAGTGCTGGCCGCCCTGCGCGCCCGGCAGAAGGCGTGAGCGCGGCCGCCGCGGGGGCGGGCGCCGCGCCCGCGGCGGGGCCGGCGTACCGCCTCCTGCGGCGGGTGGTCGAGGTCGAGCCGCACGAGGTGCGCCTCACCCTGCTGGCCTGCGCGTACTTCTTCTGCTCGCTCTCCAGCTGGTTCGTGCTGCGCCCGGTGCGCGACGAGATCGCCGTCGCCGCCGGCGTGCGCAACCTGCCCTGGCTCTTCCTCGGCACGCTGGTGGTCACGCTCCTCGCCAACGCGCTGTACGCGACGCTGGTGGCGCGGCTCCCGGTGCGGCGCTTCCTGCTGGCGACGTACCAGCTGCTGGCGCTCTGCCTGGTCGGCTTCCGGCTGACGTGGGACGCCGAGGGGGCGAGCGCGGTCTGGTCGGGGCGCGTCTTCTTCGCCTGGACGACGATGTTCGCCGTCCTCGTGCCGTCGGTGTTCTGGTCGGTGATGGCCGACGCCTTCCGCAGCGCGCAGGCGACGCGCCTGTTCGGCTTCATCGCCGTCGGCGGCACGCTCGGCTCGATCGCCGGCTCGGCGGTGACGGCGCTGCTGGCGCGCCGCGTCGGGACGCTCAACCTGCTGCTCGTCTCGATCGCGCTGCTCGAGCTGGCGGCGCTGCTGGCGCTCGTGTTCTACGCCGCCGCGCGCCGCGGGCCGCGGGCCGCGCCGGCGGCGGGCGTGGCCGACGCGCGCCCCGTCGTGCGCGGGCGCGCCGCGGCCGACCCCGAGGCGCGCATCGGCGGGAGCGCGCGGGCGGCGTTCACGCACGTGACGCGCTCCCCGTACCTGCTCGGGATCTCGGGGTTCATCCTGCTCTACAACTTCGGGAGCACGGTCCTCTACTTCGCGCAGACCGAGGTGGTGGGCGCCGCCTACGCCGACCGCGACGCGCGCACCGCGCTGCTGGCGCGCATCGAGCTGGCGGTGCAGCTGTGCACGGTGGTCACGCAGCTCTTCCTGACGGGGCGCGTGATCCGGGCGATCGGGCTGTCGGCGACGCTCGCGCTGATGCCGGCCGTCAGCATCGTCGGCTTCGCGGCGATCGGGGCCAGCGGGTGGGGGCTGGTCCCGGCGCTCGCCGCGGTGCTCGGCCTGACGGTGCTGCGCCGGGCCAGCAACTTCGCGCTCACCAACCCGGCGATGGAGACGCTGTTCACCGTCGTCAGCCGCGAGGACAAGTACAAGGCGAAGACGGTCATCGAGACCTTCGTCTACCGCACCGCCGACCAGCTGGCGGCGTGGAGCTACGCGGGGCTGGCGGCGGCGGGGCTCGGGATCGTCGGCATCTCGTGGCTCACGGTGCCGGTGAGCGTGGTGTTCCTCGCGCTCGGGCTGTGGCTCGGGCGGCGGCACCGGGCGCTCGCCGCCCGCGAGGAGCAGGGGCGCCCGGTCGTGCCGTCGGCGGACGCGCCGCTCGATGCCGCGCCGGCGGTGTCGCCGGCGGTGGGGTGACGGGTCTCACCGCACCGGTGCAGTCGTCCTGTTCAGGACGCGGCTCCTCCTGACGCACGGGGCGCCGCCGGGGACTTCGGCTGGCCGAACAGCAGGGAGGGATGAACATCTGAGAACGGCTCTGACAGGGCGGGGAGAGCTTCGAGCTCCGGGCTTCTCCGCGCCGTTTCAGAGCCGTTCTCAGATGTTCACCCCCCCTGCGGTTGCTCGTGCGAGCGCCGACGAGGTCCGCGCGCGTCAACGCCGACGGGACGCTCCGCGTCGGGCTCGGCGCGCGCCGGTGAGGGCGAGCAGCCCCGCGCCGCCGGCGACCAGCGCGAGCGTCGTGGGCTCGGGGACGGCGGTGATGTTGTCGACGCCGAGCGAGGCGACGACCGTGGGGGGGATGGGTCCCTCGACGGGGCCGGGCATGTGCACGAGGCGGATCATCGTGGTCGCCCGGAGGAGGGCGTCGACGTCGCTCCCGAACAGGCCGACCAGCCCGCCCGCCCCGAACAGCGGGAAGGTGAGCGAGGTCCAGGTGCCGCCGACGGGGAGCAGGAGCGGCGCCGCCGAGATCGCGAGCGCCGTCGGCGGGCCGGGGGTCGGCGGGAGGCCGGGGTTCTCGAACAGGAGGCGCAGCGCGAGGTCGGTCTCGCCGAAGTTGCGCGCGTCGAGCCGGATGGCGCTGATGCCGGCCGCTCGGTAGTCGCCGACCCACTGCCCGCCGTAGTTCAGCACCGCCAGCCGGCTGCCGGCGCCGCCGCCGCCGACCGAGGTGAGGCGCAGGTACGAGTCGCCCGCCCCCCCCGGCCCGCCGTCCTCGAGGCGCGGCAGCGCCGCCGGCGGCGGCGACCCGATGCCGAGCAGGTTGATGATCCAGTTCTGCGTCGTCCCGTCCTCGAAGGTGTCGCGCTGGCCGACGCGCAGCTGGGCGTCGGCGGGGGCGGCGGTCAGGAGGACGGCGGCGAGGGCGGCGGCCAGCGGCGTCGAGCGGCGTCCCATGGGATCTCCCGGTGGTGGTGGCGCCCCACGGTGCACGCGGCGGGAGGTCGAGGCAAGCTGGTCAGCGCCCGCGGCGCCGCAGCACGCGCCCGGCGCGCGCCGCCGTCGGCGCACCGGCGTCCACCGCCACGGCGCCGTTCACGACCACGGTCTCGATCCCGACCGGGTACTGGTGCGGCGCCTCGAACGTAGCGCGGTCGGCCACGGTGGCCGGGTCGAACACGACGACGTCGGCGGCCGCGCCGGCGCGCAGCACCCCGCGGTCGCGCAGCCCGAGCCGCGCCGCCGGCATCCCGGTCATCTTGTGCACCGCCTGCTCGAGCGTGAGCAGCCGCTGCTCGCGCACGTAGCGCCCGAGCACGCGCGGGAAGGTGCCGTAGGCGCGCGGGTGCGGGTGCCCGTCGCCCGGGGTCGAGAGGCGGCCGTCGGAGGCGACCATCGTCTGCGGGTGGCGCATGATGCGCGCGACGTCTCCCTCGTCGAGCACGTGGTAGATGGCGTTCGCGCCTCCCTGCCGCATCGCGTCGAGCACCAGCGTCGCCCCGTTCTCGGGGGTCGGCGCGAGCCCGCGGCGGTCGGCCCAGTCCTTGAGCGTCTTCCCCTCGAGCGTCCGGTCGAAGCCGGCGCGCGAGAACTGCACGCGCGACAGGTCGCCGCCGCCGCGGTCGTTGAGGAGGTTGAAGACGATCCCGCGCACCACCGAGTCGCGCAGCGCGGGCTGCGTCAGCCGCCGCGCGAACGCCGAGTCGCCGCCGGCCATCGCCCACGACGGGACGAGGACGCCGATCCCGGTGTGCGTGGCGGTGTAGGGGTACTGGTCGACCATCACGTCAACGCCCACTCCGTGGGCACCCGCGGCGCGGCGGGCGCTGTCGACCATGGCGAGCGTGCGCGCGCTCTGCCCCCACATCTGCCGCCCCACCGCCTTGTGGTGCGTGAGCACGACGGGGATGCGGGCGCGACGCCCGATCTCGAGCGCCTCGCCCACGCCCTCGAGCAGCCCGATCCCCTCCTTGCGCAGGTGCGACGTGTAGATCCCGCCCGAGTCGGCGGCGGCCTGCGCGAGCGCGACCACCTCGTCGGTGGTGGCGTAGGTGCCGGGGAGGTAGAGGAGCCCGGTGGAGAGCCCGAACGCCCCCTCGCCCATCGCCCGCGCGACGTGCGCGCGCATGCGCGCCAGCTCGGCGTCGGCGGGGGCGCGGTCGCTCATGCCGAGCACCGCGCGGCGCACGTCGTTGTGGCCGACGAGGTAGGCGACGTTGATCCCGGGGCGCGCCGCGGTCACCGAGTCGAGGTACGGCGCCAGCGGGAGCGGGGACCCGCCGTCGGGGCCGCCCAGGGCGAGGGTGACGCCCTGGCGGAGCGCGCTCTGCATGTCGGGGAGGCGCAGCAGCGGCTCGAGGTGCGCGTGCAGGTCGATGAAGCCGGGGGCGACGACCTTGCCGGCGGCGTCGACGACGCGCCGCGCCTGCGTGCGCGCCAGCGGGGTCGCGCTCACCGCCACCACGCGGTCGCCGCGGATGGCGACGTCGGCGCGCGTCCCCGGCGCGCCCGTGCCGTCGATGACCGTGCCGCCGGCGATCAGCAGGTCGTACGGCTCGTCGGGCGTCGCCGTCGTGCCGGCGCGGGCGCAGGCCGACAGGGCGAGGGCCGTCGCGGCGGCGCGGAGGAGGGAGGGGCGCATGCGCGGGGTCGACGTGGGGGGGGCTTGGGTGTCGCGGGGGCAATCTGCATCGTGCGCGGGGGGGCGCTACGTCGGCTTTTGGAAGACCAAGAAGAGCAGGGGGGATGAAAATCTGAGAACTACTCTGAAACAGCGCGGATGAGCTGAGAGCCTGGAGCTCTCCCCGCCGTTTCAGAGCAGTTCTCAGATTTTCATCCCCCCTGCTTTTCAGTAGATCTTCCCAGCAGCCCCGCGAACGCCGCCCGCGCCCGCGTCTCCGCGTCGGGGTCGTCGAGCAGCTTGAGCGCGTGCTTGAACGTCATCGCCACGCCGATGAACTCGAAGGCGAACTGCGTGACGTCGAGGTCAGCGCGGAAGTGTCCCTCCTGGACCGCGATGCGCGCCGCGCGTTCGATGGTCGCGCGCCAGGCGCGCTGGGCGCGTACGAGGGCGTCGCGGATCTCGCCGGGGCGGTCGTCGTACTCCTCGGAGAGCGCCATGAAGATGCAGCGGTTCCCGCCGAAGGCCGGCGGGCGCGCCTCGGGGGAGTCGGGGGGGACGACCCCCTGGACCCAGCGCAGGAAGCCCTCGAAGAGCGCGACCACCCGCGGCTCCCCGCGCGGCTCGGTGATGGCGGGCGCGACGATGGTCCGCGTGAACCACTGCACGGCCTCGGCGACCACGGCGAGCTGGAGCGCTTCCTTGGAGCGGAAGTGGGCGAACAGCCCGCTCTTCGACAGCTCCAGCTCGGTTGCCAGGGCGCCGAGGGTGACCCCCTCGAGTCCGACGTCCATGGCCATGCCGAGGGCGCGGTCGACGATGTCGCGGCGGGTGCGGAGTCCCTTGCTCATGGGCGGAAGGATAGGACCGATCGGTCGTGCTTGCAAAATAGCACGATCGGTCGTATTGTCGCGCCATGTCCATGGAGCTGCTCTGGCCTGCCGACTCTGCGCCCGCGAACGTCGCGCCGGCGCGTCCCCGGACCGCCACGTCCGAGACCCGCCGCGTGCCCCGTGGGCCGGGCGTCGCCGAGCGGCTGCTGCGGACGGGGCTCGGCGTGGCCGGGCGGGTGGCGCCGGCGGTCGCGGAGTGGGGGGCGGCGCGGCTGTTCGTGACGCCGCGGCGCCGGCGGCCGCGTGACCCGGTGGTACCGGGGGTGCCGGCCCGCCCGCGCGCCATCGTCGCCGCCGGGCGCCCGCTGGTCGGGTGGAGCTGGGGGGAGGGGCCGACCGTGCTCCTCGTGCACGGGTGGAACGGGCGCGCGGCCGACATGGCGCCTCTGGCGGGGGCGTTGGTGCGTGCCGGCTACCGGGCGGTGGCCGTCGACCTGCCGGCGCATGGGCGCTCTCCGGGGCGCCGCACCTCGCTCGCCGAGTGGCTGGCGGTGCTCCCCGCGCTCGGGCGGCAGCTCGGGCCGCTGCGCGCGGTGGCGGGGCACTCGCTGGGGGGCGCGGCGGTGACGTTCGCGCTCGAGGCGGGGCTGGAGGCGGATGGCGCGGCGCTGCTCGCCCCGGCGCGCCGCCCGCAGGAGTACGTCGCGCAGCTGAGTGCCTTCCTGGGCCTGTCCGCCGCGCGGGTGCCCGGGATCGAGCGGCGCATCGCGGCCCGCGTCGGCGCCGACCTCGCCTGGTACGACACCGCGCGCGCCGCGGCGTCGCTGGCGCTCCCCGCGCTCGTGCTGCACGACCCGCTCGACGCCGAGGTGCCGTGGGCGCACGGCGTGGCGCTGGCCGAGGCGTGGCCCGGGGCGCGGCTGGTGCCGACGCCCGGGGAGGGGCACTACCAGATCCTCGCGGCGGCGGGCGTGCTCGATGCGGTCACCCAGTTCGTCGAGCGGCTCGACGCGTAGTGGGTGTCGTGGTGGGGGCTCTTGTAAGACCAAGAAGAGGAGGGGGATGAAAATCTGAGAACTACTCGGAAACGGCGCGGATGAGCTGAGAGCCTGGAGCTCTCCCCGCCGTTTCCGAGCAGTTCTCAGATTTTCATCCCCCCCCCTGCTTTTCAGTTGATCTTGAACGGGATCGACACGCCTCACTTCGCCCCGGCGAGCGCCGCGACCAGCACCGCCGCCCACTGCGGCCCGACGTAGCCGCGCGGCGTGTCATCGTAGCTCTCGGAGAGCGAGTGCGCGCCGCGCCCGCGCCCGCCGCCGTCGATGGTCACGGCGGGGATGCCCATGCCGATCGGCACGTTGGCGTCGGTGCTCGACGCGCTGAGCTCCGACTGCTGGCCGAGGGCGCGCGCGGCGGCGACGGCGGTGCGCACGATCGGGGCGTCGTCGGGCTGCGAGCCGGCGGGGCGGATGCCGATGGTGTCGTAGGTCGCCGCGAGCGCCATCGTGCTGCGCGGCCAGCGCGCCTTCTCCTCCGCCACCGCCGCGTCGACGGCCGCGCGCAGGCGCCGGTCGAGGTCCGCCAGCGCCGGCGCGCTCTCCGAGCGCATGTCGACGTCCATCGACACCTCGGCGGGGATCGAGTTCACGCTCTGCCCGCCGCGCAGGATGCTGACGCTGAACGTCGTGCGCGGGTCGGCGGGCGTCTGCAGGTCGGCGATCTTGGCCACCGCGCGGCCGAGCGCGTGCGCGGGGTTCGGCATGCCGAAGGCGCCGTAGCTGTGGCCGCCCGGGCCCTTGAAGGTGATCGTGTAGCGGTTGCTCCCCACCGCCTTGTGCGTGACGCCGAAGCCGGTGCCGTCGACCGAGATGAAGTAGTCGACCTGCCCCTTCAGCGTCTCGTTGAAGAGCCGCCGCACGCCGCGCAGGTTGCCCTCGCCCTCCTCGCCGACGGTGCCGACGAAGAGGATCGTTCCCGGCGTGCGCACGTTCGCCTGCTGGAACGCGCGCGCCACCGAGAGCAGCACGGCGAGCCCGCGGCAGTCGTCGCCGATCCCGGGCGCGGTGAGGCGCGGCGCGCCGTCGGGGGCGGTCTCGCGCTTCACCTTCACGTCGGTCCCCTCGGGGAAGACGGTGTCGAGGTGCCCCGAGATCACGACGGTCGGCCCGTCCTGCGCCGTGCCGGGGCGCTCGCCGATCACGTTCCCCTCGGCGTCGACGCGCACCGAGCGCAGCCCGAGCTGCTCGAAGCGTCGCTTCAGCTCCTGCCCGCGTGCCTGCTCCTTGAACGGCGGCGCCGGGATCTCGCAGATCGACACCTGCTGGTCGAGCGTCCAGGCGTTGGTGGCGCGCAGCGAGTCGAGGGCGCGCTTCACCGCCGGGAGTGTGGCGACGCGGGCGGGGTCGGCGGGGGTGTGGGCGCGCTGCGCCGCGGCGGGGGCGGCGGCGAGCAGCAGGGCGGGGAGCAGGGCGCGGCGCATGGGCGATGGGCTGGGGGGCGTCGGGACGCACGATACAACGGCGCGCGCCCGCCGTGTGCTGGCGCCGGCGTCCCCGCCGCCCGCCCCGAGCCTACCGCGCCGTGAGGTGCGCCATGAGGTGCGCCATGAGGTCGGACGCCAGCCGGTCGGTCCGCACGCGCCCGCCGGCGGCGTTGCGCAGCACGATCACGCCGACCTGCCGCGCCCGGTCGACCCAGACCACCGCCGAGTAGCCGGCCATGCCGCCGCTGTGTCCGTACCAGGTGGCGCCCGCGCGGCGCGTGAGGGCGAACCCCGTCCCGTACGCGTCCGTCGGGTCCGAGGGGATGGGCACCGTGTGCGCGTACATGTCGTCGAGCCGCTCGCGCGGCAGCACCGACGGCGGGCCGTGCCCCAGCCAGAGCCGGAGGAAGCGTCCGAGGTCGTCGACCGTCGTGAAGACCGCGCCGTTGGGGACCTTGTAGCCCCTCCCCTCGCGCGCCTCGCGGGCGGCCGCCGTCCCGTCGGGGCGCCCCGACGCGTCGACGTCGTAGCCGGGCGCGAGGTCGGCGGCGACGCGCTCGTCCAGCTCGAACGACGTGTGCCGCATCTCCAGCGGGTCGAGGACGCGCTCCCGCTGCCAGCGCAGGTACGGGACGCCGGCCGCGCGCTCGAGCGTCGCACCGAGGACGGTGTAGCCGACGTTGGAGTAGTGGAAGCGCGCGCCCGGCGGCTGCTCGACGCGCGTGTGCGGCAGCGCGGCGCGGAGCGTCGCCTGCCAGCGGCTCGCCGGCCCGGTCCAGAACGGGCCCGCTTGGCGCGGCTCGCGCGCGAGCCCCGCGGTCATGGTCGCGAGCTGCCCGAGCGTGATCGGTGCGGAAAGCGCGGCGTACCCTTCGACCTCGCGGATCTCGGGGTAGAAGCGCTCGGCGGGATCGGCGAGGCGCACCGTGCCCGCGGCGGCGAGCTGCTGCAGCATCAGCCCGGTGAACATCTTCGTGACCGAGGCGATGCGGTACACCGAGCGGCGGTCGGCGGGGCGGCGGGCGGCGACGTCGGCGAGCCCGTAGCTGCGCGTCCAGACGAGTCCCCGGTCGGTGACGACGCCCACGGTGAGGCTGGCGACGCTGTCGCGCGCGTACTCCGCGGCGGCGAGCGAGTCGGCGCCGCGGAGCGCGGCGGCGGTGGGCTGCTGCGCGGCGGCGGCCGCCGGCAGGGCGAGGGCGAGGAGGGCCGAACGGAGGGGCGGCATGCGGCGAGGCGGCGGGAAGGTGGCGCGCCGGATGGTAATTCTACAAAGTCGAAATTGAGGCGCGTACGGTCGGCTGGTAGGGGAGCCGTTCACGGCGGGCGGTTCGGAGACGGTGAAAAGCGGGCGCCGGACGGGGGCCCCGGGGGGCGAGGGTTCGGGGCGTTTGGCAATAAACCGAACGCCCCGAACGCTCACTCTGCGCGCAGCGCCTCGCTCGGGCTCACCCGGGCCGCACGCCGCGCCGGGGCGACGCACGCCGCCGCCGCGACGCCGAGCAGCACGAGGCCGACCGACGCCAGGACCGCCGGGTCGCGCGGCGACGTCTCGAAGAGGAGGTCGGCCACCCAGCGCCCTGCGACCAGCGCCAGCACGACCCCGACGACGAGGCCGGCCGCGGCCACGCGCAGCCCGTCGCCGAGCACCAGCCGCGCGACCGCCGATCCGGCGGCGCCGAGGGCGACTCGCACTCCCATCTCGCGCGTCCGCTGGGTGACCGCGTAGGCGACCGCCGTGTAGAGCCCGAGCGCGGCCAGCAGCACCGCGAGTCCGCCGAACGCGGTGAAGACCGCGGCCCCCAGGCGCCACGGCCGGATCTGCGGGTCGAGCGCGTCGCCGAGCCGCCGCACGTCGACGTACGGCAGCGTGGGGTCGAGCTCGCGCAACACGTTGCGCAGCGCACGCTCCGCCCGCGCGGTGCCCGGTGCCGTGCGGACCAGCAGCGTGCGCGCCTCCGTGCTGTCGGGGTGGAGGGGGACGTACATCGTCATCCGTTGCTCCTCGACGAGGCGGAAGGTGCGGGCGTTCCCGGCCACGCCGACCACGCGCGCACAGGTCCCCGGCTCCCAGGGCAGGTAGGCGCACTCGCCCACGGGGGAGCGCCCCGGCCACGCCACGCGGGCCAGCGCCTCGTTCACGATCACCGTCGGCGCGCCGGCGCGGTCGGCGGCGACGAAATCCCGCCCCTGCGCGACGCGCATGCCGGTGGCGGCGAGGTACCCGTCGGCGACGTGGCTCCCCATCGGCACGCCCTGGTCCGTCTGGACCATGTCGCCGTGGGGGCGCGTGCTGAGCGACATCCCCGACGCGCCGCGCAGCGGGACGCCCGTGGCGACGCTGGCCGCGGTCACGCCGGGGAGGGCGCGGGCGCGTTCGAGGGCGCGCTCGAACACCGCCGCCGCCTGCGCGGGGGTGCGCCCGGTGCCGGTGAAATCCGCCTCGACCACGTACACGTGGCGCGTGTCGAGCCCGAGGTCGAGCGTCGTGACGCGGTGCAGGCTGCGCAGGAAGAGCCCCGCGCCGACGAGCAGCACCGCCGAGAGCGCCGTCTGCGCGACCAGCAGCCCGTGGTAGAGCGAGGAGCGGCGCGTGGCGCCGTGCTGGGCGCCGTCGCGCAGCCCCGCCGGGCCGTCGCGGCGCGTCTGCAGCATCGGCGCGAGGCCGGTGAGCGCGGCCGTCGCGACCACCGCCGCGGCGAAGACCGCCAGCGTGTGCCAGTCGGTCCCCGCGTCCTCGCCGATCATTCCCGGCAGGAGCGTGCGCCGCACCCACGCGCCCGCGGCGGCGGCCGCGGTCAGCGCCCCCGCGCCGCCGAGGGCCGCGAGCAGCGCGCTCTCGACGAACAGCATCGCCGCGAGCCGGCGCCGGCTCATGCCGAGCGCGAGGCGCACCGCGATCTCGCGCCGGCGGCGCAGCGCGCGCAGCAGCAGCAGGCTCGCGACGTTGGCGCAGGCGATCGCCAGCAGGACGCCCGCGACGCCGACCAGCCAGACGGTCACGGTCGCCTCCGGAATCCGCCGCCCGTCGCTTCCGGGCGCGCCGCGGAGCCCGCGGAGGGAGACGGCGGTGCGCGGCGTCGGCGGGTCGGCGCTGGTGGTGGGACCCCACGCCTCTTCCGCCACCGCGGCGTGGAGGCGCGTGAGCTCCGCCACCACCCGCGCGGGCGGCACGTCGCGGTGCGGCCGCACGACGAAGCGCATGTTCGACGAGCTGGGGCCGACGTGCCACGACGCGGGGCGCCGGGCGCCGTCGGCGACCGCGAAGAAGGGGAGCCAGACGTCCGTGTCGGACAGCCGCACGCCGCGGAAGCCGCGCGGCGCGACGCCGACGACTTGGTACGGCAGCCCCTTCACGCGCAGCGTCGTGCCGACGACGGCGGGGTCGCCGCCGAAGTGGCGCTGCCAGAAGGCGTGGCCGAGGACGACCACGCGCGCGCCGGTCGCCGGGTGCGCCTCCTGGTCGGCGAAGATGCGCCCCAGCAGCGGACGGGTGCCGAGTGTGCGCCAGAAACCCGCCGAGACGTACGTGGCGCGCACCAGCCGCGCGTCGGCGCCGTCGCCCACCGCCAGCTCGTCGCCGCTCCGGTAGGCGGCGGCGCCGGCGAGCGTCGACGCGTGCGCGCGCAGGCGCTCGAAGTACGGGTACGAGAACTGGTCGCGGACCGTCGCGGTGTCGGCGCGACGCTGGTAGTGGAAGTAGACGCGCGCCAGCTCGTCGTCGGCCGCGACGTGCGGCGGGGCGTCGACGAGCAGCCGCCGCATCGTGCCGTACATCGTCGTCGCGGCGCCCAGCCCGAGCGCCAGCGTCAGCACCACCCCCGCGGCGAACAGTGGCGCGTCGCGGAGCCCGCGCAGCGTGTAGCGGAGGTCGGCGCGGAGCTGGTGCCACCACCACCGGCGCTCGCGCCGCCGCTCCATGCGCTCGCCGATCGCGTGCAGCCCGCGCCGCGTCGCCTCCAGGTCGCCGAACTCCGCCAGCGCCAGGCGGCGCGCCTCGTCCGGCGGGTGGCCGAGCGCGCCCAGCTCCTCGGCGCGCGCGTCGAGGTGGAAGCGCAGCTCGTCGTCGACGTCGGCCCGCACGTCGGGGCCCCAGAAGCGGAGGACGCGGCGCCACTTGGGCGCGAGGGTGGGGAAGGACGGCATCGGCGCGCCTCCGGGCTCGGGTCGGTCAGGCGGGCCGCGGCTTCGCGGCGAGCACGCCGGCCATGCCGGCGGCGTAGCGCTCCCAGTGCGCCGTCTGCGCGCGCAGCTCGCGGCGGCCGGCGGGGGTGAGGCGGTAGAACTTCGCGCGCTTCCCCTGCTCGGTGTGCCCCCACTCGCTCTCGACCGCGCCGCGCTCCTCCAGGCGGTGCAGCGCCGTGTAGAGCGCCCCGTCGAGCACGCGGAAGGTCTCGCCTGAGCTCTCGCGGATCCACCGCGCGATCCCGTAGCCGTGGCTCGGCCCCCACGACAGCGTCTTGAGGACCAGCACGTCGAGCGTGCCGAGCAGGATGTCGAGTTCCGTCGCGTCGTCGGCCACGCCGCGAGTATACCCTCAACGGTTGATTGTATCAAGCGCTGAGGGCAGGCGGCGTGCGGTCGCCGGTCACTCCGCCCGCAGCGCCGCCGCCGGGTCGGTGCGGGCCGCGCGCACGACGGGCGCCGCGCTGGCCGCCAGCGCGACCGCCGCCAGCAGCAGCGCCGCCCCGCCGAACGCCGCCGGGTCCCCCGCGCCCACGCCGTAGAGCTGCGACGCCACGACGCCGCGCAGCGCGAACGCCGCCGCCGCGCCGAGGCACACCCCGAGCGCCGTCAGCCGCAGCGCGCCGCCGGCCACGAGGCGCGCCGCGTCCCGCTCCGTCGCGCCGAGCGCGGCGCGCAGCGCCAGCTCGCGCGCCCGCAGCCCGACGAGGTACGCCAGCACCCCGTACAGCCCCGCCGCGCTCAGCGCCACCGCGACCGCCGCGAACCCCGACGTGAGCGCGAGCCCGAACCGCCGCGCCGCCGTCGCCTCGGCGACGTAGCCGCGCATCGGGCGCAGGTTCATCACCGGCTGCTCCGGGTCGAGCGCCGCCAGCGCGCCGCGCACCGCCGCCTCCGCGTCGCCCGCGCCGGGGCGCGTGCGCACCACCAGCCCCACCGTCGCCTCGGCCTCCTGCGCGGCCGGCAGGTAGACCGTCGGGCGCGGCGCCTCGTCGAGCGCGTCGTCGCGCGCGTCGTCGACCACGCCGACGATCGCCACCGGCCGCTCGCGCACGGCGGTGAGGCGGCGTCCGAGCGCGCGCCCGTCGGGGAAGAGGCGGTCGGCGAGCGAGCGGCTCACGACCGCCACCGCCGGCGCGCCGAGCGTGTCGCCGGCGGCGAGGGCGCGCCCCGCGCGCAGCGGGACGCCGAGCGTGCGGAAGTAGCCCGGCGTGACCACGCGCGGGTTGACGCGCAGCCGGTCGGCGGGGCGCGGCGCCGGGCGCCCCTCGACCGCCGCCGTGCCGTAGGCGCCGAAGCCGGTGAGCGGGAGCGCGCTCGAGGCGGCCGCCGACTCCACCTGCGGCAGCGCCGCGAGCCGCGCCACCGCCGCGTCGACGAAGGCCGCGCGGGCCTGCACGTCCGGGTAGCGCGCGTCGGCGAGCAGCGTGTAGAGCCCGACCAGCCGCTCGGGGGCGAAGCCGAGGCGCGCGTCGGCGAGGGCGCGGTAGCTGCGCACCAGGAGCCCGGCGCCGGCGAGCAGGAGGAGCGAGAGCGCGACCTGCGCGACCACCAGCGCGCCGCGCCCGCGGGCCGCGCGCCGGCCGGCGGTGGCGCCGCGCCCGCCGCCGCGCAGCGCGTCGGCGAGCCGCGCGCGGTCGCCCGCGCGCAGCGCCGGCGCGAGGCCGAAGGCGAGCGCGGTGGCGAGCGCCGTCGCGACGGCGAAGGCGCACGCGCGCAGGTCGACGTGCGCCTCGGCGACGCGCGGCAGGTGCGCCGGCGCCGAGCGCGCGAGCAGCTCGACGGCCGCGCTCGCGAGCGCGAGCCCGAGCGCGGCGCCCGCCAGCGCCAGCACGACGCCCTCGGCGAGCAGCTGGCGCGCCAGGCGCCCGCGCGTCGCCCCCATCGCCAGGCGCACCGCCGTCTCGCGCGCCCGCCCCGCGCCGCGCGCGAGCAGCAGCCCGGCGACGTTCGCGCAGGCGATCGCCAGCAGCACGCCGACGGCGCCGAAGAGGAGCAGCAGCGCCGGGCGCACCGGCGCGACCACGTGCTCGCGCAGTTCGCGCACCTCGACCGCGTCGGCCGCCTCGGGGTGGCGCGCGTGCCTCTCCCGCGCGAGGCGCGTCAGCTCGGCCGCCGCCCGCGGCGCGTCGGCGCCCGGCGCGAGCCGGCCGACGACCCACCAGGTGCGCACGTCGTACCCCTCGGTGAGCGGGTCGACGCCGGCCGGCACCCACACGTCGAGCGCGCGCGACGGGAGCGCGACGCGGCCGGGGAGCGTCGCCGGGAAGTCGAAGCCGGGCGGCATCACGCCGACCACCGTGTGCGCCGCGCCGTCGAGGCGCACCGCGCGGCCGACGACCGACGGGTCGGCCGCGAAGCGGCGGCGCCAGAGTGCGTCGCTCAGCACGACGACGCGCGGCGCCCCGGGGCGGTCCTCGCCCGGCGAGAAGGTGCGCCCGAGCGCCGCCGGCACGCCGAGTGTCGCGAACGCGTCGTCGGTGACCGCGGCGCCGAGCAGCGCCTCCGCCTGCGGCGCGCCGGCGAGGTTGAACAGGTTGTAGCGGTACGCCGCGATCGAGCGGAAGGCGCGCGCGCGCGCGCGCCACTCGGCGACGCTGCGCAGCGACGACTGCACGTCCTCGGGCGCGGTGCCGCTGCCGCGCTCGCGCACGAAGGTCAGTTGGTCGGCCGCCGCGTACGGGAGCGGGCGCAGGAGCGCCGCGTCGACGGCGGTGAAGAGCGCGGTCGCGGCGCCGACGCCCAGCGCCAGTGTGAGGGCGGCGACCGCGGAGAAGCCCGGCGCGCGGCCGAGGTGGCGGCAGGCGTGGCGCAGGTCGGCGAACATGCGGGGCGGCTCGCGGGGTCGGGTGGTCGCGCGCGATCCAACGGGGGCGCCCCCGGGAGGGCAACGCGCGTACCGGGTGCGCGGCGCGCCGCAAGCCGTTGTCCGCCCTCGCCTTGGGCGTCGTGCGCCGCCGCCCGTCGCGGCGCCGCGTGTGCGGACGTGGGACGGCGCCGTCCGGTTCCGAACAGCGCGCGCGGGTTACCCGGGCGCCCCGCCGAGCAGCGCGCCGAGCCCGCGCCGCGACCGCAGGCCGAGCTTCTCCAGCACGCGCTGCGCGTGGTGCCGCGCGGTGTGCGGGCTGACGCCGAGCGCCGCCGCGACCTCGGCGTTCGTGGCGCGGCGGGCGAGCAGGCGCGCGACCTCCGCCTCGCGCGGGGTGAGCGCGGCCAGCGCGCCGGCCGCCGCGCCGGGCGCCGGCGCGTCGGGTGCCGGCGCGTCGGCGTCGCACGACACGAGCACCGTCCCCGCCGTCCCCCACACCGACTCGGCGCCGTAGGCGGCGCGCAGGACGTAGCGCCCGAGCGGCGTCGCGACCCGCCGCTCGCCGCGCGCCGCGCCGGCCGTGGGGAGCGCCGCGCGCGCGGACGCGACGAGCGCGTCGCGCGCGGCGAGCGCCCGCAGCTCCGCCGCCAGCGCCAGCATCGCCGCCGCCACGCGTTCGCGCTCCGGCTCCCCGGCGAGGCGGCCGCGCAGGGCGGCGTTGCGGTGCAGCTCGCGCCCGTCGGGGCCGACGACCAGCAGCGCGTCGGGCACCGCGTCGAGCGTCGCGGCGAGCGCGTGCTGCCGCGCGGCCAGCGCGCGCAGCGCGTGGAAGCCGTTGCGCAGCGCCGGCAGCAGCATCGCGAGCACCGGCAGCCGCGCGGCCTCCAGCTCGCGGGCGCCCGACTTCCGCTCGTGGCCGACGGTGAGGAACACCTCGCCGCCGTCGGGGAGCACGGGGGTGAGCGCCATGAAGCCGTGCACGCGCGCGCCGTACAGCCCCTCGTGCAGGTACATGCTGCGGTCGAGGCGGTGCCCGAGGCCCGCCAGCCAGTGTTCGGCCGCCGTCTCCCCCGACACCTCGCTCCCGAGCGCGCGGCGGTGCTTGAGCCACGCCTCGGCGACCGGGCACTCGAAGACGAAGCGGTTGGAGCGTGGGTCGCTCCACGACATCGTCTCCATCGTGCGCACGCCCGGCCGGTCGGCGCTCTCCGACACGATCTTGAGCCCGCCCGCGTCGGGCCGCGCGAGCAGCGCGTTCGTCCCCGGGAAGAGCTCGCGGATCACCGGCTCGACGCGCGCCCACCAGGCCGCCGGCTCGGCGCTCCCCGCCACGACGAGCGGCGAGAGGAGCGCCTCGCTGGCGGCGCCGAGGAGGCGGGCGTCGTGGGCCGAGAGCAGAATGGACAGGGGGGTCTCCGAACTGCGGGAGTCGAGCTATAAAACCCAAGGGCGGGAGTCGTTACCGCGGGAGTCTTTACAGCGGGAGTCGTTACTGCGTCGCTTGAGCCTTGAGTCGAGGGTTACGCCGTAGCGACTCCCGTAGTGTCGACTCCCGCTGTTACGACTCCCGCCCTTGGGGTTGAAGCTCACATCGCATTCTTCCGCTCGAACCGCACCTGCATGCCGAGATTCTTCGCCGTGAACGCCCACACGTCCGCCTGCTCCGCGATCGCCCGGTCGAGCGGGCGGTAGCCGTGCGAGCCCTGCGCCTCGACGCGGATCAGCGTTGGCTTCGCGCACCCCTGCGCCGCCTGCAGCGCGCTCGCCCACTTGAACGAGTGGCTCGGCACCACGCGGTCGTCGTGGTCGGCGGTGGTGGTGAGCGTCGCCGGGTAGCAGGCGCCGGGCTTGAGGTTGTGCAGCGGCGAGTAGGCGCGCAGCGCGGCGAACTGCGTCGGGTCGTCGGCCGAGCCGTACTCGGGGACCCAGAAGACGCCGGCGCTGAACTTGTGGTAGCGCAGCATGTCCATCACGCCCACCGCCGGGAGCGCGACCGCGTACAGGTCGGGGCGCTGCGTCATCACCGCGCCCACCAGCAGCCCGCCGTTCGAGCCGCCGCGGATCGCGAGCTTCTCGGGCGAGGTGTACTGCTCCCGGATCAGGTACTCGGCGGCGCCGATGAAGTCGTCGAAGACGTTCTGCTTCCGGTCGAGCTTCCCGGCCTGGTGCCACGCCTCGCCGTACTCGCCGCCGCCGCGCAGGTTCGGCACCGCGTACACGCCCCCCATCTCGAGCCAGGTCGCGACCGACGCCGAGAAGGCGGGGACCTGGTTCACGTTGAAGCCGCCGTAGGCGTAGAGCATCGTCGGGTTGGTGCCGTCGAGCGCCATCCCCTTGCGGTGCGTGACGAACATCGGGACGCGCGTGCCGTCCTTGCTCGGGAAGAAGACCTGCTTGGTCTCGTACGCCGCCGCGTCGAACGGCACGTTGGGCGTGAAGAACGGCTCGACGGCGCCGGTGCTCACGTCGTAGCGGTAGACGCTCCCGGGGACGAGGTACGAGGTGAAGCCGAAGAAGAGCTCGGGCTCGTCCTCGCGCCCCGAGAGGCCGGCGAGCGTGCCGATGCCGGGGAGCGGGAGGGTGCCGGTCTGCTGCCCCGCGAGGTCGTGGATGGTGACGACGCTCTTCACGTCGGCCAGGTACTGCGCGAACAGCTTCCCGCCGACGAGCGACACGCCCTCGAGGGTGTGCTCGGACTCGGGAATGACCGTCTTCCAGTTGGCGCGCGCGGGCCGTGTGAGGTCGACGGCGACGAGGCGGTACTTGGGCGCGCCGAGGTTGGTGTGCACGTACGCGGTGGTGCCGACGACGCCGACGGGGGTGAACGACGCCTCGAGCGAGGTGTCGATCGGCCGCAGCGCGGCGCGAACGTTCGGCGACTTCGCATCGCCGAGGTCCGCGACGTAGAGGTGGTTCTCGGGGTCGGTGCCGCGGTTGACGTAAGCGAAGAGCCAGCGCCCGTCCTCGCTCACGTTCGCGCCGACGCCCCACGTCGGCTCCTGCTGGTAGCGGAAGATCGCGACGTCCGCGCGCTGCGGCGTGCCGAGGCGGTGGTAGAAGACCTGCGGGTCGCGCGACGCGTTGGAGAGCGTCTTGCCGGCCTCCTTCGGCGGCTCGGGGTAGCGCGTGTAGAAGAAGCCCCTGCCGTCCTCGGTCCAGCTGACGCCGGAGTAGCGCAGCCAGTCGACGGTGTCGCCGAGGTCCGTGCCGTCGGCGACGCGCCGGACCTTCACGGTGCGCCAGTCGGCGCCGCCGGCGGAGAGGCCGTAGGCGACGTGCGTGCCGGTCGGGTCGGGGGAGAAGAGCGAGAGCGAGGTCGAGCCGTCGCGCGAGATCTCGTTGGGGTCGAGGACCAGCGTCGCGCGCTCGGCGGCCCCCTTGGCGGCGCCGGTGGCGGTGTAGTACGGCGACTGGCGCTGCAGCCCGCTGTTCTTGGTGAACCAGAGGCGCCCGCCCTGGCGGTAGGGGAGCGAGACGCGGGGATAGTTCCACATCTCGGTCAGCCGCTGCTTGATGGCGTCGCGCCCGGCGAGCCCGTCGAGGTAGCCGAAGGTGAGGGCGTTCTGGGCGGCGATCCACGCCTTGGTGTCGGGACCGTCGAGGTCCTCGAGCCAGCGGTACGGGTCGGCGACGGGGGTGCCGTGGTAGTCGTCGGTCTGCCCGACGGTGCGGGTGGTCGGGTACTGCACGCGCGGGGTCGGGGTGCTGGCCGCGGGGGCGGCGGGAGTCTGGGCCGCGGCGGGGCGGGGGAGCGCGAGCGCGGCCGCGGCGAGGGCGGCGGCGGTGCGGGCGCGGGGGAGGAGGGCCATGGGTCGGGGCTCCACCGGAGGGGCGACGGGCCGGGCGCGGGGGCTCGGCGGAAGCACCGGAAGATATGCCGGGAGCCGGTTCGTGCACGCGGCGCCGCGCGGCGCCGCGCGGCGCCGCGCGTCGGGGCGAGCGGGTGGGCTACTTCGCCGTCATGATCTCGGTCGACTCGATCACGGCCACGGCTTCGTCGCGCTCGCGCGGGCCGAGTGCCTCCGCTCCGCGTCTCAGAGCCTCCGCGTCGGAGCCGAGACGCCCGCGGCCGAGATGAACGCGACCTCCTGGATCGCCTGCGTGTACTGCTCGGCGGCGCGGCCCACGGCGATGTCCGTCATGTCCAACAACGCGCCCAGCGCGTCGAGCCGCGCCCGCGCCCCCTGCGCTTTCGCCAGCTTGCTCTCCAAGTCTTGCGACTTGTACATGGCCAGCGCAGTCGTCGCGACGAACGAGCACAGCGTCGCCGCGGCACACAGCAGCCGCCAGCTCGGGGCGGACGCGGGCGAGGTGCCGATGGCGGCCGTGAGCGACCCCGTGAGCGACGGGCCGCCGGCCGCGGGGCCCGCGGTCAGGAGCCCGGCGAGCCCGCCGCAGATGATGCTGGTGTTCGTCAGCCGTTTGCTCCGCGGCTCGTTCCTCCGCAGGTATGCGTCGATGTCCGCTTGCTTCGCGCTGATGCGGCCGCGTAGCGCGTCGCGAGAAGCCGTCTCTCCGCCCATGGTACCTCCGCGATCGTGGGTGTTTTCGCCGCCGCCGCGCGCGCGCCGAGCGGGGCGCGCACCGCACCGCATAACGCTCCGGAAGCCGTGCCGCGCCGCCGGCCCGGTTCGCGGAGTATGCACATATGTGCTATCCTGTCGTCTCACGCAACGAGCAGGAGGTGGCACATGATACGGCGGACCAAGCTGCGGCGGGCGGGCGGGTCGCTGGCGGCGACGATCCCGAAGGAGATGCTCGACCGGCTGCAGCTGGGCGAGGGAGACGCGGTGTACGTGCGGGAGACGCCGGAGGGGATCCTGCTGACGCCGTACGACCCGGAGTTCGCCGACGGGATGGCGGCGTTCGAGCACGTGAGCCGGAAGTTCCGCAACGCGCTGCGCGAGCTGGCGCAGCGGTGAGCGACCCCGCGCGGGAGGACGCGGCCGAGCCGCGCTGGATCTCGCGCGCGCTGCTGGACGCGATGCATGACGCGCTCGTCCGGCAGTACGGCGGGATGCCGGGCGTGCTGAACGAGGGGGCCGTCGAATCGGCGCTCGGTCGCGCGCCCAACGCGTTCGCGTACACGGGGGCGGACCTCGCGGCGTGCGCCGCCGCCTACGCGTTCGGGCTGGCGAAGAATCACGGATACCGCGACGGCAACAAGCGGACGGCGTTCGCGGCGGCAGCGACGTTCCTGCGCCTGAACGGCCACGACTTGGATGCCGACGAGCGCGAGGTCGTGGAGACGATGGTGCTGCTCGCGACCGATCGGGTGAGCGAAGCGGAGTTCGCGGAGTGGGTGCGGGGGCGGATCTCTGCCGCGTGACGCGCCGGTGGCGGGCGGAGTGGCCTCGCCGAATCGTGTCACGCCTCCCGTCGCCCGACCCTCACCGCGCGCGCTCCAGCCACGCCTGCGCGTCGAACGTCCGCAGGTCGATCTTGCCGTAGTTGCGCGGGGGCGTCGAGGTGCGGCGCGTCACGGAGTCCGGGGCGCCCGCGTGGAAGCTCTCCTCCTCGACGCGCACCAGCTGCCACGCCCGGTCGCGCCGCGAGTACGCGAAGGTGAAGTCGGCGCTCCAGCGCCAGCCCGACCCGCCGTAGTGCCGGAGCGTGAAGCCGCCGGGGCGCGCCTCGACGCCCACGAACGGGTCCCCCAGCATGCCGCCGCACGTCGCGCAGAGGACCGCCCGCGCGGCCTGCGCCGCGACGCGCAGGGCGCCGCCGTCGGTCGCGGCGAGCACCAGGAGCGCGCGCGGCGCCTCCTCCGCTTCGGCCGCCGCCGCGCCGCGGGCGCCGAGGACGACGACGTAGTCGGCACGCCCGTCGCGGTCGAGGTCCGCCCGGGCGACCTCAATTGCGCAGCCGCGCGGCGGCACGAAGGGGCGTACGGCGGCCGGGACGTCGTGCGGCGCCGCACAGCGGTCCTCGGCGCGCGTGCTCGGCGCGGCGAGTATCGCGAGCGACGGCAGCACCGGGAGCGTTGCCCGAAGCAGCGCGGGGCCGTGAACAAAGCGAGTCACGCGTCGGCCGGACCGAAGAGCACTCTGTGGGGCGCGGGGGCGGAGGACTGGACTACTTCGCCACCATGATCTCGGTCGACTTGATCACCGCCACGGCCTCGTCCCCTTCGCGCAGGCCGAGCGCCTCCGCGCTGGCGCGGGTGATGACGGAGACGAGGCGCTGGCCGCCGGGCAACTCGAGGGTGACTTCGGCCATGAGGCCGTCGGTGCGGAGCGTCACGACGCGGCCGGTGAGTTGGTTGCGGGCGCTGAGTTGCATGTGGGGTTTCAAGGGCGGGTGACAAAGGGGCGGATCTGCCGGCTGCTCACTTCGGCTCCCGGGCGAACGACTCGAGCGCACCGCACCGTGTGCAGCGGTACGTCACGACCCGATACTCGTCGCGCGTGCCGGAGGCCTCGCCGCTGAACCAGGCGCCGACGCCGCGCCGCGGTTCCCCCGAGGCCCAGCGCGCCTGGTTCTTCGTGGAGTAGTCGCGGTCGATGAGCAGGCCCGCGGTCATGGCGCCCTGGCAGCGGTAGCACGACGGAGTGTCGGCGGTCATGTCGGACCCCTCCCGCGCGGTGCCGGCGCTCGGCCCCGACGGGGCGGCGGACGCCAGGACGGAACGAGGTCGTACCCGCACACGTATGTCCGCCCGTCGGGTGTCACGGCTCGCAGCCAGTGGACCCGCTGGTTCGGGCGTACCCACGCGGCGGTGACGCGATTCGGCACGGCGGGATCGTTCGGGGGCGGCGGCGAGATGAGGCGTCTGCGACCGGGGCCTGCGCGTCGATCGGGCATGACACTTCGGGGGGCACGGTGGTGGCGGGCGCGTCGGACCTCGCGCGTGGGTGATTCTGCACGCGGCGTCGGGGGGGCGCCAGCACGGCGCGGCTCGGGTGGCGGACACCGCGTACGGGTGTCCCCCCGCCGTCACGAACCCGTGCCGCGAGCGACAGGGTCGCGGGCCGCGACGCTCCACCGAAGGGGCCAGGACACCGTCTCGTCGTTCGTCGTCGTGCCGCACATCGCGCCCTCGATCAGCACGAACAACCGGTGGTACGGTGACTCGGAGTTTGGAGTGCCACGCTGCAGACCGATTCGGAGGACCGATAACGCTCGTTCGGTGCGGTCGGTGACGGCATCACGTCATGACGCCGGCGGCTCCTCGACGTGCCGGTCACGCTTGCGTACACGCGGACGGCCGTGCGCGCCGAAGATCCGGCGGTAGCCCAGACCCGCCGGCACGCCGACCGCCAGCGCGAGGGTGCCGTAGACGACCGCGTCGAGCGCGTGCAGGGGCAGCAGCGTGCCTCTGGCCGCCTCGATGCTTCCGTAGAGCACGAGCGCGCAGAGGACCCCGCCGGCGGCGGCCCCGAGGCGCGAGCGGCCCAGGGGCCAGAGCAGGCCGGCGACCGCACCGGCTGCCGGGAGCGCGGCGTAGTAGGCGCCCACGATGGCCGGCAGGCTCACGGGCGCCGGGCGGCCGAGCGAGCGCGAGCCGGTCGGCAGGCCGAGGAGGAGCGCCCAGACGCTGAGCGCCGTCGCGGCGATGACGCCCGCCGCGATGCCGAGGAGAAGGCGCCGAGACACTCAGTGTTCGATGGAGTCCGGCTGGCGTCCCAAACGCACCCTTCCAGCTGCGTGGGCGGTAAGGATACCACCGCGGTGGCGGAGCCGCCGCTTACGCAGCGCCCACGGCTGCTACAACCCGGCGGGAGGTCGGTCAGGCACTCGCGCGGTTGGTCGCCTGAGTGTGTCGTGATGCGGTCTGCGGGGTGCGGCGGACGATGCCACGATCGGTCGCGGGGGCACCGTTCGGCGACCGCTATGCGATCCAGAGCGACATCGAGGCCCTCCCTCGGCGTGCGGACCCGATGCGGCGCGCGTCGCGCATCCGCTACGCGTCGAGCACCGCGATCGCGGACTCGCCGCCGGGCACTGCGGCTGCCGGCACGCGCCGGTCGAAGGTCGCGAGTCGCGCCCCGTGGTGGCGCGCCAGGGCGAGCAGGTAGACGTCGGTGACCCGCGACGGCGTGAGCAACTCGGGTCGGGCGAGCCGGGACGCGTCGAGCAGGAAGCGCGTGCTCACGCCGGCTCACTCCGTTTCCCCGAGCAGCCGTCGGACGATCTCGGGGGTGACGGGTTGCTCCTCGGGTCGCTGCGGGAGGAGGCGGACGCCGTTGCGCGTGCCGGCGTCGGGCGTTGGGGCGAGGCCGCGCCGGGCGAGCTCGGAGACGACGGTGCCGATCGACTGGCCCCGGCGTTCGGCGATGGCGCGTGCGGCCTCCAGGACGTCGTCGTCGATCGTGAGCGTGGTGCGCATGCGTCAGACATCACGCGTCAAGTCCACCGAGTCAATGGGCTCGCCTGTCTCGCGCGCTGGGGGACGAGTCCGAACCTCAAGCCGGATGGGTGGTCCCGCACGCGATGACGGGCCTGGCCGCGTGTGCGGCCGCTGAATCGCCCCGGCTTCCCAGGAGGCTCCCCACTGTGAGAGGTTGGAGCCATGGCGAAGTCGACACAGCAGCGTTGCAGTCCTGAGGTCCGGGAGCGGGCCGTCCGGCTGGTGCGGGAGCAGGCGAAGGAGCACCCGTCGCAGTGGGCCGCGATCACGGCCCTGGCCCCGAAGCTCGGGTGCACGAGGGAGACGCTGCGCCGGTGGGTGCGGGAGGCCGAGCGGACCGCGGGCGAGCGCCCCGGCCCGACGAAGGCGGACGAGGACCGGCTGAGGGCGCTCGAACGCGAGAACCGCGAGCTGCGCCGGGCGAACGAGATCCTCCGCAAGGCGTCGGCGTATTTCGCGATGGCGGGATGCTCCCGCCCTGAGCTCGACCGCCCTACCCGCTGATGTACGCGTCCATCGACGCGCATCGCCCCGAGTACGGCGTCGAGCCGACCTGCCGCGTGCTGCAGATCGCGCCGTCCGGCTACCACGAGCACCGCGCCCGCCGGGCCGACCCGGCGTGCCGCCCGGCCCGCGCGCGGCGCGACGAGACGCTGCGGACGGACGCGCGGCGCGACGAGACGCTGCGGACGGAGGTGCGCCGCGTGTGGGACGCCAATCAGCAGGTCTACGGCGCCCGCAAGGTGTGGCGGCAGCTCCGGCGCGAGGGCACGGTCGTCGCGCGCTGCACG